>Ga0207691_10000057_pt1 | contig 89823 bp, 79 predicted proteins | sample KBSM13metaG_FD_184327 | JGI IMG/M metagenome (GOLD analysis project Ga0207691, IMG submission 184327) | Miscanthus rhizosphere microbial communities from Kellogg Biological Station, Michigan, USA - KBS M1-3 metaG (SPAdes) (version 2) | ecosystem: Host-associated > Plants > Roots > Rhizosphere >...
GCACAAGGAAGCGGATGGATTTTCCGTCCCTGACCATTTCCCGGATATGGGTAGCCGAAATCTGCAGGAGCGGGGCTTTCAAAAGGTGGACTTTTGCTTCCGGGAATTCCGGGATCTGATCGAAACCGGCCCGCTGATAAATAATCACGGGTGTGTCTTTTAAAAGCTGCCGGTAGTTTTTCCAGCGGTCGAGATTCTGGTAGCTGTCGCTGCCCATGACAATGGAAAATTCATGCTGGGGATATTTCTCTCTGAGATAGGTAAGGGTGTCGATGGTATAGGACGGACGGGGAAGTTTAAATTCTATATCTGTCGCCCGTAACCGCTTTTCCCCTTCGATAGCTGCTTTAACTAGATAAAGCCGGTGATATTCATTGAGGAGTCCGGCCGACGGCTTTAAAGGGTTTTGGGGCGACACAACAAACCATACCTGGTCCACGCCGGCTGACTGGGCGACATGACTGGCAATGATCAGGTGGCCATGATGTATAGGGTTAAAGGATCCAAAATACAAACCAACATTCATCTAATATATTGAATATCAATTACTTGTGGTAATTAGGCGGGCAGCAGGTCGACGAATATGTTTTCTGCTTCATCCAGCCGCAGGCTAAGCTGGTAGCCCGCCACAGCAATAGAGATAGGATCACCAAGCGGGGCTATTTTTTCCACTTTAATAACTTCCCCGGGTACACAGCCCATTTCCATAAGTTTCAGGAAAACATCGTTTTTTTCAAAAGAATGGATTCTGGCCAGGGCACCGGTTCTTAACTCTGAAAGTCGTTTCATCGTAAGAACAAAAGTAGCTTTGTTGACCCATAACCAGTTTACGATTTTCGGAAATGCCAAAACACCCTCCTGTTCAGTTTCATTTTCTCGCACCCTGCCCGCTTAAGGCAAGAACAAGGCTCAAGGCCTGGATAAACTCGCTCTTTAAAAAACACGGGCGTAAACTGGAATCCCTACAGATTATATTTTGCAGCGACGCTTACCTGCTCGACTTAAACAGGCAATTTCTAAAGCATGACTATTATACTGATATCCTGAGCTTTCCTTTGTCGGACCCGGGTGTGCCCCTGGCGGCAGAAATTTATATCAGCGTGGACCGGGTTAAAGACAATGCGGGGAATCTTGGATGCCCGTTTCGGCAGGAAATCCACCGGGTCATATTCCACGGAGCGCTGCATTTCCTGGGTTTCCGTGATAAAACCCTCAAAGACCAGAAGAAAATGAGAGAAATGGAAGAAAAATGTTTACGGTTATACTTTAAAACAGTCTCGTCCACTTGACCGCGGCGGGTAATGTTCCACGTGAAACGCCCTTCCAATTCAAATAAACCCGTTGTCGCTGTTCCACGTGGAACTATATTTTTGGCTTAATTGTTCTGGCCAGCCCGTTACCACCATACTGGGCCCACACTAAATCTGAACAAACACGGTATTACCCTTTACTTCTTCGTGAAACGTCAGATCGTCTACCAAAGCAGGATAACCTAATTTTGCCGGATGTTTTCAGACTATGATCTTATTGTGGTGGGTGCCGGACATGCCGGTTGCGAGGCAGCCGCTGCGGCCGCCAATATGGGTTCAAGGGTATTGCTTATCACCATGAATCTCCAGACAATCGCCCAGATGAGTTGCAATCCGGCCATGGGTGGTGTAGCCAAGGGCCAGATTGTACGTGAAATTGATGCCCTCGGCGGGTACTCGGGAATAGTCACCGACAAAAGCATGATACAGTTTCGCATGCTCAATAAGTCAAAGGGTCCCGCGATGTGGAGCCCCAGGGCACAGAGTGACCGGATGCTCTTTGCCGCAACCTGGAGGGAAATGCTCGAGAAGACACCCGGGGTGGACTTCTACCAGGATATGGTAAAGGGTCTGCTCATTGAAAAAGGAAAGGTTTGTGGAGTACTAACCGGAATGGATAACCGAATCCGCTCGAAGGCGGTGGTGCTGACAAATGGGACCTTCCTGAATGGAATTATACATATTGGTGAAAAACAGTTTGGCGGTGGAAGAATGGCCGAAAAAGCCGCGACCGGGATTACTGAACAGCTCATTACGGAAGGATTTGAATCCAACCGGCTAAAGACAGGCACGCCACCCCGTATCGACGGACGCAGTCTGGACTTTAGCAAAATGGAAGAACAAAAAGGAGATGAAGACATTGTCGGATTTTCTTTCCTGGATATCCCTCTGCCTAAAGATCAAAGGAGCTGCTGGATAACCTATACCAATTCCGTCGTTCACGACATCCTTAAAACCGGGTTCGACAGAAGTCCCATGTTCGCCGGCCGGATAGACGGCGTAGGTCCGAGGTATTGTCCCAGCATTGAGGATAAACTGAACCGGTTTGCAGACAAGGAACGACACCAGCTTTTTATAGAACCCGAAGGCTGGAACACGGTGGAAATATATGTCAATGGGTTCAGCACATCTCTTCCGGAAGAGGTTCAGTACGAAGCTCTTCGTAATATACCCGGTTTTGCCCACTTTAAAGCTTTCAGGCCAGGATATGCGATTGAATATGATTACTTCCCACCCACCCAGCTTAAGCACAGCCTGGAAACAAAAAATCTCGAAAATCTCTTCCTTGCCGGACAAATCAACGGTACCACGGGATACGAGGAAGCGGCCTGTCAGGGTCTGATGGCAGGTATAAATGCCCATCAAAAAATCAATTTTCTTGATCCTGTGGTACTTAATCGAAGTGAAGCATATATCGGCGTTCTGATTGACGACCTTATCAGCAAAGGCACAGAAGAACCCTACCGAATGTTTACATCGAGGGCGGAATTCCGGACTCTGCTTCGCCAGGATAATGCGGATCTTCGGTTGACTGAAAAAAGTCACGCATTTGGTCTGGCAGGAGAGAACCGACTTGAAATAGTAAATCGCAAGAAAAATGACATTTTGCAAATCCACAGGATACTTCATGAAGTGTCTATAGATCCGGAGGAAGCAGAGCAGGTTTTAAGCGAAAAAAATCAGTCCCCCCTCCTTCAAAAGCAGAAAGCCGCCACGCTGCTTTTAAGACCCAACCTTGGGCTCGCGGCTCTGAAGGATGGAATTCCCCAACTTGACGGGAAACTGGCAGGGTTTGGCCGGGAATCGCTTGAGCAGGCTGAAATCCAGCTGAAGTATGAAGTATACATAAAAAAAGAAAGGGAACTCGCCGGGCGGATAGCGCAACTGGAGCAGCTATCCATACCTGAAAGCTTTGACTACGACCGCTTGTCCGCCCTTTCCATGGAAGCGCTGATGAAATTTAAAAAAATCAAACCCCGCACCCTCGGACAGGCAAGCCGGATCAGCGGGGTCAACCCCACCGATATTCAGATACTGATGGTGTATATGGGACGTTGATCAGAGTCCGTAACGCCTGCTTATTTCCAGCATGCGTTCAATGGGCAGGCGCGCTTTTTCCAACAGGTCAGGTGCCATGATAATTTCAGGCAGCTCATATTCCATACAGACATATAGTTTTTCGAGTGTGTTCAGTTTCATGTATGGACAGTCATTGCAGGCGCAATTATTTTCAGGTGGCGCAGGAATAAATTTTTTATTTGGAGACAACAGTTGCATCTGGTGCAGGATGCCGGATTCTGTTCCGACAATATATTCACCGGAAGAATCCTTCTGCGTGAATTTTAATAAGGCCGTGGTGGAACCGATGAAATCTGCCATCTTCAATACAGGTTCTTCACATTCCGGATGAGCTATGAATTTTGCATTCGGATGACGCATCTTCAGCTCGGATATTTTTTTTACACTGAAAATTTCATGAACAATGCAGGCGCCGTTCCACAACAGCATGTCCCTTCCCGTCTTCTTCTTCAGATAAGCGCCCAGGTTTTTGTCGGGGGCAAAAATGATTTTCTGTTCCTCAGGCAGGCTTTCAATTATTTTTTCTGCATTCGATGATGTACAGATGATGTCGCTTTGGGCTTTTATTTCTGCAGAGCAATTGATATAGGAAATCACCAGGTGGTCCGGATGATCTTCCCTGAATTTCCTGAAAAGGTCAGCAGGAGCGGAGTCTGCCAGTGAACAGCCGGCTTTCATATCAGGAAGGAGCACTTTTTTATCCGGATTAAGAATCTTCGCCGTCTCTGCCATGAAATGCACGCCGGCAAAAACGATTATATCCGCCCGGGTGCGTTCCGCTTCCTGAGCCAGACCAAGGCTGTCACCAATGAAATCGGCCACGTCCTGGATATCAGCTTCCTGGTAATAGTGCGCCAGCAAGACCATATTCTTTTCCTTCTTCAGTTTTTCTATTTCCTGAAAAAGATCCAGCGCCGGGTCGACCGACACATCCAGAAACCCTTTCCGGCTGACCTGCATTTTTGCTTCCTCGATGTTAATAACAGCCATAGTAATTATAAATACATTATTTATATAAATAGATCTACTACTATTATACGCTGGGTTTGTGGATAAACCGTGCCTTCCGGAGACAAAGTTCAGGATATTTATTATTGTCCACCCGAATTAACCGGTTTTGCACAGCAAATAAAGCAGGCGCAAAACGGTTTCCAGCGAAATACACAATCGATCTTCATTTCGCGGGTCTGGATAACTATTTCCCAACACACGCACAATAAAAAACCATGACAACAAGGTCTTTGTTCACGCGTTGCTGGAATGACGGGACGGACGATCGTTTTTTTCCCATTCGATCCACGTTTTTTAACGGGGCTAAGGCGTGTTTTTCCACAGATTCCAAGGGTTATTCCCTCTATTCATAGAACTCATGTTCCACTTCACAACCTTTTGTTTCACGTAAATTCTTCGTCAGAAAAACTTTTCTGGTTATTACGGATCAAAGCCCTGTTAAACCGAGTACCCATGGGCATTACAGGGATTTCCACAATTTGTTCATAACCTTTTTTCCTATATTTTTGCCATCCTTTCAAAAATTTGATCATATATATATATGTCTATCATACAGAAAATAAGAGATAAGGCGGCCTGGCTCGTGTTTATTCTGATTGCGGTGAGTCTGATCGGATTTCTCCTGATGGATGCTTCCGTCGGCAGCCGGCGTCTCGCGGGCACTTCCTCCGGAGTCATCGGTACAGTGAACGGGGAAAAACTCGATTATGCTGATTTCCAGAAACAGGTGGCAGAGACAGAAGAAAGATACAAAAGCCAGGGATATCCGGTAAATGATATGCTTTCCCAAAATATCCGCGAGCAGGTATGGAAGCAGTTTGAAGACAACGCCATTCTGGACAAGGAATACCAGAAGCTTGGTCTGGATATCACTGAAAAAGAACTCAACGACATGCTCGTGGGTCCGGATGCCCTGCCGGAAATAAAAAGAGCTTTTACGGACCCCAATACAGGTGTATTCGATGCACCTCAGGCGGCGGCCCGTATCAACCAGCTTCGAACCATTTATATGGGCAATAAGAAAAACGACGAAACGTATCCGATGGCCCAAAACTTTTTCGAACAGGCCATCCCGCAGTTTATCCGGATGCGCCAGCGCGAGAAGTATATTTCCCTGATCGGCCAGACGACCTATATCCCAAAATGGATGATCGAAAAAACAAATGCCGACAACAGTCAGATCGCTTCGGTCAATTTGGTGAAAGTGCCCTTTCAGACCATTTCAGATTCTCTGGTGTCTGTTTCCGATGCCGAGGTTCAGTCCTATCTCGATGCGCACAAATCGCAGTTTGACCAGGAAGAATCCCGCGTCATTTCCTACGTAAGCTTCAGCGCCGCACCTACCCCTGCTGACAGCGCCACTATTTTTCAGCAGATGGAAAGCCTGAAACCGGAATTTTCCGGAACGAAGGATGTAGAAGGCTTTATGGTTAAAAACGGAACGGAGACTAACTTTTCAGATCATTATATACCTAAAACTGCCGTAACAGGGTCAAGAAAAGACTCTATTCTTAACCTGCCGGTGGGCGGAGTTACCGGCCCTTACCTGGATGGTAACAATTATGTACTGGCCCGTATCATGGATGTCAAGACCCTTCCCGATTCTGTAAGAGCACGTCATATACTTATTTCAGTGAACGATCCGAAAACGGGTCAGCCCAAATTGGATGACAGTACCGCCAAAAACCGGATAGACAGCATTAAAACACTGCTTGACAAAGGCCAGCATTTCGACAGCCTGGCATTTCAATTTTCCGAAGATGAAGGAAGCCGGATCAAGGGCGGGGATCTTGGATATTTTGGTCCCAACCAGATGGTGAAAGAGTTTAATGATTTTGGCTTCAATGGAAAAAAGGGAGAGATTAAAATAGTAAAAACGCAGTTCGGCTATCACCTGATTGAAATTCTCGACCAGAAAAATTTTGAACCGGCGTATAAAGTAGCTTATTTCTCCCGACGTATAGAACCAAGCCAGGAAACTGACCAGAATGCTTCAGGACTGGCAAGCCAGTTTGCAGGAGAAAACCGCGACAAAAACGCTTACGACGCGGCGGTTAAAAAATCAAAACTGCACTCTCTCACGTCTCCCGAAATTCTGCCGACAGATTATACCATTCAGGGCCTTGGGTCCAGCCGCAGCCTTGTACGGTGGATCTATTCGGCAAAACCCGGCGAAGTATCAGAATCTTATCCTGTTATGGACAAATACGTCGTAGCTGTGCTGACTGAAATAAATAACAAAGGCACCATGCCGCTGGCAAAGGCTAAATCGATGATCGTCCCAATATTGAGAAACCAGAAAAAAACTGAGCTGATCACGGCTAAAATCGGTTCCGCGGCTACACTTGAAGCGGTTTCTACGGCAGTTGGTCAGCCCGTTACGCATGTCGACAGTATCCAGTTTTCCACTCCATACATCCCCAATCTGGGCCCGGAACCCAGGGTGGTCGGTTATGCTTTCGACAAGCAGCTTTCCGGAAAAGCGGTTTCTTCACCGGTGGGTGGAAACGAGGGCGTTTTTGTTCTTAAAGTGGAAAACGTCAGTGCAAAGGCCAATTATAATGTGGATATTGAACAGGCAAGAAAAGCGATGCTGCAGACACAGGAATCGCTGATTCAGAGAGCAGGTACAGATGCGCTGAAAAAGACGGCGAAGATAAAAGACGACCGCGGCAAGGTTCTCTAAACAAAAGCGGGTATGAATAGTTATTAAAGCGGGCATACCCGCTTTTTTTATGCCCGGGACGGTGCTAAATTTGTTTTATGACGGAAGAAATAATAAACAAGATCAGCCAGAGTTCCCTGATTACCCTCGATCTGGAACAATTCCTGCCCAGGGAAAACATCAGACTGTTCGACCTGAAGCCTTTCCTGTTTATGGAGCTCATTCTTAAAGAAAAAGATTTCAGGGCCGCGCTGGCCGCGGAAGACTGGACACAATACAAAGATCAGATAGTAGGTGTTTTTTGTTCAGCCGATGCCGTCATACCCGTCTGGGCCTATATGCTGGTGGTGAGTTACATTCAGCCCTTTGCGAAAGAAGTGATCCTGGGTGAATCGGAAACGGTGACCCGGCAGATCGTTATACGTAATATACAGGCATTGAATCCGTCTGACTATCAGGATCAGCGCGTGGTAGTGAAAGGATGCGGAGAAAGACCCGTAGGAGACTATGCTTTTCTGGAGATTACTAAACTGCTGAGGCCTGTGGTTAAGTCCATCATGTATGGCGAGCCATGCAGCACCGTACCGGTTTATAAAGCAAAAGCCGGTGGATAGAAGTGGAGGCTAAGCGTTTCAGATTTTAAACCGATCCCTTACAGCAGAGTTCCTTTAAGGATAAGAAAAGCAACCGAAAAATAAATGATGAGCCCCGTTACATCTACCAGCGTGGCGACAAAGGGTGCAGACGAAGCCGCAGGATCAGCGCCCAGTTTTTTCAGGATGATGGGCAGCATCGAACCGGAAAGTGTACCCCACATCACCACTCCCAACAGGGAAAAACCAACCGTGAATCCCACGAGCATCCAGTGGTCTCCATAATCATAAAAATGAAAGTGCTGCCAGAGAAAGATCCGGAGAAAGCCCACCAGTCCGAGGATCGATCCCAGTACGAGTCCGGAGTAAATTTCCTTGCGCATGACGTAGAACCAGTCGCGGAATTTTATTTCTCCCAGGGCCATGGCGCGAATGATGATGGAAGAAGCCTGTGATCCTGAATTACCTCCACTGGAAATGATCAGCGGTATGAAAAGCGCCAGTACCACCGCCTTGCTTATTTCTCCTTCAAAAAATCCCATGGCCGTGGCCGTGAGCATCTCCCCGAGGAAAAGGATAACAAGCCAGCCAGCGCGCTTTTTGACGAGGCGGCCAAAGGAAATCGTTGTATATGGCTCTTCCAGGGCTTCAGAACCCCCGATTCTTTGAATTTCCCGGGTGTTTTCCTTTTCTGACAGGCGCAATACATCGTCCAGTGTGACGATGCCCAGCAATACGCCCGAGTCGTTAATTACCGGGAGTGCATAGCGGCTGTTGTTCCGGAAAATGGTGATGGCTTCTGTTTGGGCGTCGTTCACGCGCAGGGCGATGAATTGCCTGTCCATTAGTTTCTCCACCGGGGTAGAGGGATCCACGATTAGAAACTCCTTGATATTGATGTCGTCGATCAGAACACCGCTGTCATCGACCACGAACACAAAATTCAGGGTTTCCGCCGCCTGGCCGCGCTGACGGATAATATCCAGCACCTGCTGCACCGAATCGGTTGATTTGATCGCCAGATAGTCGGGTGTCATCAGACGCCCGACTGAACCATCGGGATATCCGAGAAGGATCAGTGTTTCGGCCCTGGTTTCCGGCGAAAGAACTTTCAGCAGTTCCTTTACCGCATTGCCGGGCAAAAGACCGAGAAATGCCGTACGGTCATCGGGCTGGAGTGCATTGAGAAGTTCTGCCGCCTTGTCATCGGGCAAAGACCGGATAATGATCTCCTGTTTTTTCTTTCGCAGGAACTTGAAAACACGCGCGGCACTTTTGATATCTATGTGCTGGAAGAGCTTTCCGGCCCAGTTCGTATAGCGATTGGTAAATTCAATGATATCCCGGGGAGAAAGCTTATTCAGCTTAACGAACTCCGTAAGCCGGTTGTTTTGCAGAAGGTTCTTGATATCATTTAAGTTTGGCATATCCTACGAATTGTTATCCTAAAGTTCAGGTTTTCATTGTGGAATTTTCCAGTCAGGTTTATATTTCAATCACCTCACCCCGGGCATCAGAAAATGCACTTCCGATAAGGGAGTGCGTTCCGGCACCGTGAAAGTAGTGAGGCTGCTTTACAGGGGCAGATTCGATTAACTGAATAATGGATTTCCAGCTGCACTGCGGGCCTTCACAGTAAATAATGAGTTCCGCGTCAGTTTCCGATTCTGCAGGCATAAAATTTTTTTCCAATAGTTTCTTTCGGCATTCTGCTCCCGACCCGGCATCGCCGGACAACCAGAAACGACGCACCGGATGGCTGTGGGTATTCCGCCGAGAGGGCCCGTTGAAGCGGGCCTTCAGCTCACGAAACCGGATGGCCGACCGGATCAGAAATCCAACAAATGCCGAATGATGCCTGAAATATTTATGCCTGAACAATTCCATGGCTTCATGAAAATGGAAGGCATAGCGGGCATCCCTGTTTGTACTTTCCCCCTTGAAATGAATTATGGACGTTTTCGCCAGATAGAGGTTCTGAAAGCCGGCCTGGCGGATACGCCAGCTCAGGTCGATGTCTTCAGCATACATAAAAAAACGCTCGTCGAATCCTCCCGTAATATCAAGCACTGATTTCCTGACCAGCATGAAGGCCCCTGATAAAATATCAATCTCATGATTCTCGTTTTCGTTTAGCTCACCCCGGTAATAGGCCGAAAAATAGGCAGACTTCGGGAAAAGGCCTGTCATTCCGGTCAGCCTGAAAAAAGAGGCCGCAGTACCTGGGAAACCTCTTTTGGATTCGCGAAGAAAACGACCAGACCCGTCTACCATCCTGACCCCGACCGCGCCCGTATGGGGACCAAAGGCCCTGATACAGGTTTCCAGACTGTCTTCGGCCAGCAGGGTGTCAGGATTCAGAAACAGAATGAATTCACCCCGGCAAAGACGGAGACCCTGGTTGCAGGCACGGGCGAAGCCGGTATTTTCGGAATTGCCCACGAAGCGGAATCCGGGAAAAAGTGGTGGCAGAAAATCCATGCTCCCGTCGGCAGAGGCGTTGTCCACGACAATGACTTCCGCCTTATCACGCAGCATGGCACTGCTTTCAATGGCTTTTTTTACCGAAGAAAGGCACTGTTCGATAAAGAAACGGACATTATAATTTATGAGAACAATGGAAATGGTCATGGTGAACCTTCTTTACGAAGTACGATTTTTTCAATTTCACGGCAAAATCGGTAGTTGGGTACATGGCGCCACGAAAAACGCTCCGCCGCGGCTTTATTATCTTTGCCGCATGTTAAAAGCCACCCTGATCAAGGCCGCGGAGCGCGCAGGCGGAGTACTCAAAGAATATTACGGACAGCATTTTAAAATTTCCAATAAAGAAGGAGTAAACAATCTTGTTACGGAAGCAGACCATGCAGCAGAAAAAGTGATCATGGAGATTATCCGGGGAAACTTCCCGGATCACCATATCCTGAGCGAAGAGTCGGGAGATATGCCCTCGTCGTCGCCCTATAAATGGATCATCGATCCCCTGGACGGTACCGTGAATTTTGCGCATGGATTGCCGATATGCTGTGTTTCGATTGGAATTGAAGAGGAGGGGCAAATGATCATGGGAGCGGTGTATAATCCCTTCTTCAATGAGTTTTATTTTGCACAAAAAGGCTATGGCGCCACACTAAATGACCAGCTGATCCGCGTTTCAGCGGAGACAAAGGTGGAAAGAGCCTGCCTGGTCACAGGTTTTCCCTATACCTATCTGGATGAACCCAATGGACCACTGGAAGTATTTTCCCGGCTGATCCGGCGGGGCGTTCCGGTGCGAAGGCTGGGATCGGCTGCCATGGACCTTTGCTGGGTAGCTGCCGGCCGCTTTGACGGGTTTTATGAACATAAACTTAATGCCTGGGACAGCGCAGCAGGATATCTTATCGTACAGGAAGCGGGCGGCAGGGTAACGGATTTCCGGGGAGAACCCTACTCGCCATACCAGCACCGGATCGTGGCAACCAACGGTAAAATTCACAGGGAATTATTAACATGGATCGACGGCTCATCATCCTGAAGCGGCTGAAAAAATTAAAAATATGGAAACGCGCACGGAAATTTCATCACTGGGAGAGTTCGGACTGATCGATCATCTTACGCGCAACATTGAAATAAAGAATGCGTCCAGCATCCTGGGCGTAGGGGACGATGCGGCCATTATTGACCATTTTGGAAAACAAACCGTAGTCACTACCGACCTTCTGATAGAAAATATTCATTTTGACCTGATTTATACGCCTCTGAAACACCTGGGATATAAAGCGGTGGTGGTGAACGTCAGTGACCTGTATGCAATGAATGCAACGCCTACCCAGATACTCATTTCCCTGGGCATCAGTAACCGGTTTAGCCTCGAAGCGCTCGACGAATTTTATGAAGGAGTGTACGCAGCCTGCGAAAAATATGGCGTCGACCTGGTCGGTGGCGATACATCTTCGTCACAAAAAGGATTTATTATTTCTGTTACAGCCATCGGGGAAGTGACACCGGACCGGTTCGTACAAAGATCTACGGCAAATGCCGGCGACCTGCTTTGCTGCAGCGGAGACCTCGGCGCAGCCTATCTCGGTCTTGTGTTCCTGGAGAGAGAGAAAAAGATATTCCTGGAAAATCCGAATATCAGGCCGGACCTGGAGGGAGAAAAATATGTAATTGGCCGGATGCTTAAACCGGAAGCCGCAAGCTCTACCATTGAATTTTTCGCGGAGCAGGAAATTGTTCCGACATCTATGATGGACATCAGCGATGGCCTTAGTTCGGAGATCCTGCATATCTGCAAGGACAGTAACCTCGGCTGCCGCCTGTACGAAGAGAAAATACCTGTTGCCGAAGAGACGCGCAATGCAGCGTTTAAATTCGAACTCGACCCTACGGCCTGCGCCCTGAGCGGAGGCGAGGATTATGAACTTTTATTTACAATCAGACAGGAAGATTACGACAAGCTGGCGCTGAATGAAAACCTGAGCGTCATCGGGTATCTGACGCCGCCGGAAGAAGGAAAGAAAATTATTACGCGGGGAGGCAGCCTGTTTGATATTACGGCCCAGGGCTGGAATGCTTTTTCAAAATAAATTATCTTGAATCGCAGAGGATGATCCGGAAACTGAAAACACTTTTAATTACGGCAACGGTATGGTTGTGCCTGAGCTCCTGCAGCTCTTCAAAGGTGAACTATGATCCAGCCAGAAAATATTCACCCGAAGTGCTTCGGGAAGATTATTCACTCTTCAGGAAAATTCTGGAATCTTCGCATCCGAGCATTTACTGGTACACGAGCAAAGACAGTATGAATTATTATTTCGACTTTGGCTACCAGTCGCTGCGGGATTCCATGACCGAACAACAATTCCGGGACAAACTGGCCTATGTCATTTCTCATGTTGACTGCGGACATACCAGCATGAAGGGTTCAAAGGCCTTCGGCCACTATGTGGATACGGCTTTTTCCATCGCTTTTCCATTTGCCCTGAAGTTTTGGTCTGACACCATGGTGGTAACTGCCAATCTGCGTCGTCGTGATTCAATCCTGCAACGAGGCACAGTAATCACCTCTATCAACGGATATACAGCAAAAGCGCTGACTGATACTTTCTTTAATTATATCACAACGGATGGCTACAGCATCAATGGAAAATTCCAGAGTCTCAGTACGGGTTTTGCTTTCGCCAATCTTTACAAGAACATTATCGGTCTTACTGATTCAATGGATATCCGTTACCTGGATGAAGAGGGCACGGAACGTCAGACCTGGGTAAAGCCTTATGATTTTCATGCAGACACCCTGGTTAAGAAGACCCTGAATCAGGGTCCACCGGCAAGAGGGAAGGGAAAGAAAAAAGATAAGCCCGTTTTGTTCCTGCCCTCCATCAATCTTCAGCTTGATACGGTGATGAAAACCGCCTTCATGACGGTAACGAGCTTTGACCGCTCGGATCACCTGCGGCGGTTCTTTAAGAAATCTTTCCGTGTAATGAAAAAAACCGGGACCAGGAACCTCATCATCGATGTACGTTCGAATGGTGGCGGCGACGCGGGCCTTTCCACCCTTCTGACCCGCTACATCATAGACCATCCGTTTAAACTGGCCGATTCCCTTTACACTGTGAAGCCACCTGCAGAATATAAAAAATACATGCAGAAAAGTTTTATAAACGGATTATGGATCAGCCTGGTGACAAGAAAAGAATCCGATGGGAAATATCATTTTCACTATTTTGAAAAGCACTACTATCATCCCAAAAAAGAGTATCATTACGACGGCCAGGTTTTTATTCTTATAGGAGGAAATTCATTTTCCGCAACCACCCTGTTTGCCGGCGCGGTGAAAGGTCAAAAAAATGTAACACTGGTGGGAGAAGAAACAGGTGGCGGATTCTATGGGAATACGGCATGGATAATTCCCGACGTAACCCTGCCCGGTACGGGGCTGCGTTTCAGGCTGCCAAGGTTCAGAATGGTGATTGACAAGAACAGGGTAAAAAACGGCCGGGGTATCCTTCCGGATGTATGGGCAGTCCCTTCCGTAGATGCGATTCGGTATAATGTGGATTTTAAAGCGATGAAAGTGCGTGAACTTATTAAACAGCAACAGGAATCCCTTTCTCTTCACAGCACTGAAACGAAACCCTGAACATGAGACGAATTCTAATCTGGCTGTTTTTCCTCCACAACCTCTCCGCGCAATCCCAGGATTCCCTTCAGCAGGCAAGATTAAAGAACCTGCAGGGAAAGATCCTTCCGTTTTCATCGATCGCTCGACAGGATTCCCTTATCCTTGTCTGCTTTTGGTCGCTTAATTCCGAAGAAAGTATTTCGGAACTCAATTATATTAACGCCAATCTGCAAAACTGGCAATCAGCGAAGCCATTCCGGTTCATGGCGGTTTCTATCGACGAAGGAAAAACAGCGAACAGGATGCGGCCCGTCTACAATATGAATGGCTGGACATTTGATACGTATGTGGATCTCTACGGAGACCTGCGCAGGTCCCTCCATTCCAATAACCTTCCCCAGAGTTATATCCTTTATAAAAACGTGAAGATTTACGAACAGTCGGGATGGACGGAGGGTTCGGAGAATTATTTATTCCACCGGCTCACGGCCATAAAAAACTGAGCCCGCCAATTCCAGATCTGCTTTCCGGATAATGTTGAAATTGGCAACAGTACCGGTTTTAATATTTCCAAGCCCGGGTTCACCCATCAGTTTTGCAGGATAAGAAGAACACATCCTTAATGACTCTTCCAGGGGGATAAAGGCTTTTTGCACAGCATTTCTCAGGGTTGAGATCATTGTCATACAGGAACCGGACAGGGTACCGTCTGGCAGGGTGAACCGGTCGCCCCGGAAAATATGCTGGTAGCTTCCTTCCCTGATTTCAGTGACGGCATCCGTAATGAAGAAAAGGCGCTCTCCCATCATTTTTTTACTTATTCTCACGGAATTAAAGTCAACATGCACGCCATCGCAGATAATGCTGGCCATGGCGCGCGCATCATCGTAGATTGCGCCGACCATACCGGGCTCCCTCCCCTGGAGTGGTGACATGGCATTAAACAAATGCGTTGCCGCTGGTATTCCCAGTCGAAAAGCTTCCCTTGCCCTCGCATAACCGGCGTTGCTGTGGCCTGCTGATACAATAATGTTGTGATCTATCAGTATTTGTATGATTTCATCGTCACATTCTTCCGGGGCCAGCGTAACCATTCTGACCACGCCCTTGCCCTTTTCGAGCACAGGGGCCAGGTCATCCGGTCCGGGTTTTTTAATATAGGCTTCAATATGCGCGCCCCTTTTTGCAGGACTGATCCACGGGCCTTCGAGATGAAGACCCAGCAGGCCTTTTTTCCCGGAAGAAATATATTCCCGGACCACTTCTATTCCCTGCATAAAACAGCTCATGGTGTTTGTGGCCATGGTGATCATGAAATGGGAACACCCGCCGGCCGCGCAATAGGCTGCCGTTGCATCCAGGGAAGAACTGTCAACAGAATGGGAAAAAAGCCTGCCGTTGCCTCCGTAAATCTGGATGTCAATAAAAGAAGGAGCAAGAAAACATCCAGGGAAATCCCTGCGCGAAAATGCAGACGGAATTTCAGTCGGAGAGACGATGCCTGTGATACGGCCTTCATCAAGCAGAAGGGCGCGGGATGGCACCATATCCTTTCCATCAAAAATTTCATCTGCAAGAAATGCGCGTTTCATAACTCAGGATTGAATGAAAAACCGGTCGGCATCACGCCAGAAAGGAAACCGGCTGCGTACCTCATCCAGCATACCACGGTCAAGAGTATGCGAAATGATCCCCTCTTCGGATCCCAGCGTGTCAATTATTTCACCCAGCGGTCCGACGATCATGGATTCACCTCCGTACTGCAGACCTCTTCCATCTGTACCGGTCCGGTTGACGCCGGCGACAAAGCACTGGTTTTCGATGGCTCTCGCCTGCAGCAGCGTTTTCCAGGCATGACTACGCGCCATGGGCCAGTTGGCGACAACTACCAGCAGGTCGTACTCGGGATCCGAAGATTCGGTAACATGCTGCCTCAGCCAGACGGGGAAGCGTAGATCATAGCAAATCTGGAGGTTAACCTTCCAGCCTTTCACCATGGCAATCAGCCGCCTGTTTCCGGAACGGTAATGCTCGTCTTCATCTCCAAAGGCAAAGAGATGACGCTTATCGTAATACCCGAATTCACCGTTGGGAAGCATCCATACCAGCCGGTTATAATATGCATGTTCACCGGAGTCCCTGGCAATCATGCTGCCGGCGAGGATGGCCGGTTTTTCCGCCGCAGTTTTTTTCATCCATGCAATGGTGGGTCCTTCCATGGTTTCTCCCAGTGAGGCCTTGTTCATGCTGAATCCGGTAGTGAACATTTCGGGAAGCAGAATGAGTTCCGGCTTGTCCGGGATAGACGTGATCTTTTCTGAAAACATGGCCAGATTGGCAGCTTTGTCTTCCCAGAAAAGAGCAGACTGAATGAGCGATATCCTGAGATTGGTCATGAAATGAGAAGGCAATTATTCTTGCGGTGACCAGCTGTTGATGAGCGCGGCATCATATCCCTTCTGCAACAGCCACCGCCGCCATTTGTTTTTCTTTACAAAAATATTCTTTTCCTTATGAAGGGATTGCCATTTTTTTCCGGCCAGGCGCTGAAAAACCGATTTGTATTCATCCTGGTCCAGCGACTTAAGTGTTTTTTCAATACAGTATTCGCTGATTCCTTTTGACCTAAGTTCGTTGCGAATTTTCTGTGCTCCCCATCCTTTGATCCTGGATTTTCCCGATGCAAAATGAAGCGCGAAACGCTCTTCGTTGACATAGCCCAGCTCAATAAGAACGGAAACCATCTCCCCCACTTCAGTTTTGGAAAAACCCATGGAAAAAAGCTTCTGGCGCACTTCTCCCTGGCTTCTCTTCTGGTATGCGCAATATCTCTTCAGTTTGTCCAGGGCCATTTCCCTGGAAGGTTTTCCCCGGAAAGAGCCGGATCCCGACACGGTCATGGACCCAATGTAAGAAAATACAGAGGTTATTTTAAGGTTTTTCACGGTAGTGCAGGCGTTTTTAAAGCAGTAGAAAAAAATCAGTAGTTTCGTTCCAAAGTCTGTTTTCATGAAGTTTATTGTTTCGTCTTCGGCTTTGCTCAAACAACTGCAGCAGATCAGCGGGGTCATCAGCGCAAATACGGTTCTGCCCATCCTGGAGGATTTTCTTTTTGAAGTTGAAAAGAACAAACTTACCATGGTCGCTACCGATCTCGAAACCGTGATGAAAGTAAACCTCGAAGTGGAGTCCAGGGAAACAGGCAAGGTTTGTATACCTGCCAAGATCCTTATCGATTCGCTGAAGAATATCCCCGACCAGCCTCTTGCATTTACGATCGATAAACAATATTCCGTCGAAATCACAAGCGACAACGGGAAATACAAAGTGATGGGCGAAAACCCCGACAATTTCCCCAAGGATCCGACAGCCGATGACACGACCGCTTTCCAGGTGCCTGCATCCGTGCTGGTAACGGCCATCAATAAATCGCTTTTTGCAGTAAGCAACGATGATCTCCGGCCGGCGATGACCGGTGTGTTAATGGAAATGAATTCTTCGGCTATTCAGTTTGTTGCCACCGACGCACATCGTCTTATCCGCTATAAAAGATCAGACCTTTCATCTTCCAAAACGGAATCTCTTATCATCCCTAAAAAGCCGCTGAACCTGCTGAAATCTGCGCTTCCCTCTTCTGATGAAAATGTAAAACTTACTTATAACAGCAACCACCTCTTTGCAAATTTTGGAGGTCTGCAGATGAGCTGCCGCCTGATCGATGCCCGCTTTCCGGATTACAAAGTTGTTATACCGACGGACAATCCATATAAACTGACGGTGAACAGAAGCGATTTTCAAAGTGCGCTGCGGCGTGTGAGTGTATTCAGCAACAAAAGTACAAACCAGATCGTGCTGAGTATCCATGGCAGCGAATTACAGCTGGCTGCGCAGGACATTGATTTTTCTTTTGAAGGAAATGAGCGGATGAAATGCCAGTATACGGGAGAGGATATGTCTATTGCATTCAATGCAAGATTTTTAATTGAAATGCTGAATGCAACAGCTTCTGAAGAAATACGTATTGAATTGTCCACGCCTACCAAAGCCGGAATCATCAAACCTGTGGAACAGGATTCCGCGGAAGACCTGCTGATGCTGGTAATGCCTTTAATGCTGAATACCTGAGGAGTGATCAGTTTTTGTTACACAAAAACTGGAAAGGCTTTAATTCCTGTTGTCTTACAACCCGTTGAATATGCGTAGCCTTTCGCAGGATCTTATACCTGTTAAGATCAAACACTTCATGGGAGAGACAAAAATTTTCAGGCGTTTCGTACTGAAAGAGGAGATCATTTAATTTTTCGAGTTCGTTAGCCATGAACTGTTCAGTGACGAATTCATCTTTCATCAGGACAAGCAAATCTCTATCCGGTGTTTTCATTTGCAATTAGATTTTAGTATCCGACCATACCTTTGTTCAGACCACAACCACATTTCTTACTGCTTCCTCCGATATGATTGCTGGATCCGCAACTTGCGTTAACAATGCTAATCATTATTAATAAAAATATCAACAGGGTAGACGGATTTTTCATAGATTTCATTGCTCTAATTTATAAATTTTTGGGTTTAATTGCAGGATTTGTTCCCGATTTTAGAAATTTAACATGATCCCAGAAATACCCGTTTCCGTGCTGATTGCTCCGTTGGACTGGGGATTGGGACACGCAACACGCTGTATACCATTAATTAAGGAATTTATTACTCAGGGCGCGGCTGTCAGGGTGGCGTCTTCCGCTGGTCAGCTTCAGCTTATTCAGAAAGAATTTCCGGATCTCATCTGTTATGAAATCCCGGGATATGGTATCCGTCTGCATAAAGGGCCTTTTTTAAAATGGGATCTGCTGCTTCAGTCACCCGGGATCCTGGGGTCCATAAGATCAGAGTCGCGCTGGCTAAACGAACTCTGCCGGAGCTGGAAACCGGATATCGTGGTATCGGACAACCGGTATGGCATGCATATACCGGGTTCTCACTGCATTTTTATGACGCACCAGTTGGCTGTCCGGTCGGGATTTGGCCGGTGGGCGGATCGTATACTAATGAACTGGAATTACAGGTTCATAAAACGGTTTTCTTCCTGCTGGGTGCCCGATGAAGAGGGCGCATGCGCTGTGGCGGGATCTCTTTCCCATCCGCCCGCTATGCCGGGGATTCCGGTACACTATATCGGCATTCTTTCCCGATTTCAACGGAGCGTAACCGAAAATGAACCCGGTCATTTGGTCTTTCTTATTTCGGGACCGGAACCGCAGCGGACGGTTTTCGAAAAACAGGTTTTCAGCCAATTGATGCAGTCCGGACGGCAGGCGGTTGTACTACGCGGAATGCCGGATGCCCAAATGCCGGCTCCCGTCCTGCGTAAGGGAGTGGAGGTATTCAACCACCTGGACGCAAACGCACTGGCCGCCGTGCTGCAAAAAGCAGAAATCGTTGTAGCCCGCAGCGGTTACAGCACGGTAATGGATTTACTGCGCCTGCGAAAAAAGTCAATTTTAATCCCGACACCCGGACAGGGAGAACAGGAATTGCTGGCTGCAGGACTTTTCAGGAAAAACTGGGCACTTGCCGTCCCGCAAAATGAATTCAATCTCGAAAAGGCGCTTTACGCCGCAGGAAAAATGGATTATAAAATTCCGGACATGCCGGACGGGGGATTTAAAATGAGGATTAAAAACCTGATGGACAGCGTGAGAAATAATTTTCTTTAAAAAAATCACTCAGGTTTATAAAAGAAAAGAAAACTTTTTTTCGAATCCCGGAAATTTTTCCATTGGTCGGTATCAACAGAAACGGCGAATACACTACAGGTCGGCATATGATCAATCGGTGACTCGGATAAGGAACCGGCGAAATCCGTAATGCCCGGGTTATGAGAAAACAGCGCCACGTGGTTGTATGCATCATCCAGCGCTTCAGCTACATGTGAAAAAATTTCGCGGTCGGCATGATAAAGGAAGGGTTCAAAACGGATTTCCTTCAATTTGCTCTTGAATTCCCCTGCAAAAAGTTCCGCCGTTGTCTTCGCCCGCAATGCAGGGCTTGATACAAACTGATCGATGGGTATATTTTTTTTGAATAATTTTTTTCCCATTTCGGCGGCTTCCCGGAATCCCCGGTCGTTCAGGGGCCTGTCAAAATCATTTGACGTGCCGAATGAATGCGAACTTTTTGCGTGCCGTACAAGTATCAGCGTTTTCATAATTCCTGATGTTTATTTTTCTAAGCCTGTACTCACATTCATACGTATGCGAAAATGCACAGTTGCCTTAAAACCCGCATTCCGTGAAAATACGTTCCCTTCTAAACAGGGAAAGTAAAAAAATCGGGCCAGAATCGTGATTTTACCTGGATTTCTACGCTTTTTGGGTCAATTTTTTTTGTATTCTGCATACAATAAAAAAGATTTAGTAAATCATTGCATAAAATAGAATGAAATAATATTTTGTCAGTCGACCCGTTTATTGAATACCCTTGAAAACCCTTGTCATGCGAACCGCTTATCGTGTGTTATCCGTTGTTACCCTCCTGTTTTTTTCCCCCATCCTTCAATCCGGGAATGGGCTGATGGCAGGAGCACTGAAAAAAAAGCCCCGCACAATTTCCCTCGTAAAAAAATCAGAGGAGTTTGAAGCCCGTGTTGGCAAACTCTATTGCGATGCAAACCTGGACGAAGCCGGTTTGAGCCGCGAAGCATTTGAATACGCTTATATAGGATATCTGCGGCTGCTCGAACAGCACCGCATTCAGAAGAGCAATGTTCTTACTATTTGTGATTTTAGCCAGTCTTCACGCAACCGGCGCTTATACGTCGTCGACCTGGAAAGCCGCCAGATCCTCCTTAATACATATGTCGCGCATGGCCGTCGTTCAGGAGGCGAATTCGCGCGGTCCTTTTCCAACAGGCGAAGTTCACACAAAAGCAGTCTTGGTTTCTATGTAACCGAAATGACCTATAGTGGAAAACACGGGCTGGCACTAAAGATGCACGGACTCGAGAAAGGCTTTAATGACAAAGCTGACCGCCGGAATATCGTTATACATGGTTCAAAGTATCTGGGCGAAGACTACCTGAAGTCCAACCGGTTCAGCGGAAGAAGTTTCGGTTGTCCGGCGGTACCAAAAGACGATGTGCAGGAACTGATCGAAGACCTCAAAGGAGGGAGCTGCTTTTTTATCTATCATCCTACAAAAAAATATCTTAATGAATCGAAGCTATTGAACGGTTAACCGGACGTAAACTCCGATGGTTTGAAGGTGAAAAGGCTCAATATAGGTTCGTACCCTAGTATTGGGCTTTTCTTTTTTTTGCAAAGCAGGAATAGAGTGCAGGCAGTAAAATGTTACATGAGCCAGGCGACCGCCTGTGCGAGAACACCCACGATAAATCCCGTGACCATTTCAAAATTATTATGTGCACCGAGTATCAGCCGCGCACTGCAAACCATTCCGGCCACCAGTATGGGCAGCGTAAGATAAAGACCGGAAGCAAAGGGATCGACCAGGCTGAAAAGAATAAAAAAGCAGACCAGTCCTCCCATGGCCACGGCATGAAGGCTGACTTTGAAAAAAATAGTACACATCCAGGCGCCGCAAACCGCGAGAAAGGTGCCCAGGATAAAATGAGCAACTACAGGTGGTGTATCCGGAAGATTGCGGAATACATAGTTCGCCCAGAAATAAAAGAACATGGTAAGAATAAAACCAACGAGCCTGTCCTGACGGCTTTCCAGCTTAATAGACCCAATCAGGCGCAGTCTCCAGGCAAGGGTAAGGCTCAATACAGGAAAGATCACAGTAAAGAGTACCGTACTGATCATTCGAAAATTCCGGATTCTCCTGTCCATGCCCACAAAAGCCGATGGATGGACATAGATCAGGAAAGCCATTACATAAGAGACGATCAGCAACGGATGAAATAAAACGGAGATGAGATGGGACAAAAAACGAAGGGTGGCAGAAGGATGTGCGTCCTTCGGGGTCTTTTTTGTATGGTAGACTGCAGTATTCATTGAAAGTGCAAAATACGGCCTGTTGCGTTACCGGGCTGCCATCAGTGATTGCCGGAGAAAATAAAATGACGGAAAGCTTTTTTACAGTTCCCTTCGCAGCCGCGCGACCGGAATATTCAGTTGTTCGCGGTATTTGGCAACCGTACGGCGGGCGATATTGTATCCTTTCTCCTGCAACAGTTCGGTCAGGCGTTCGTCGCTGAGAGGTTTCTTTTTGCTCTCGCCTTCGATGAGGTCGCTTAGTATCTTTTTCACTTCCCTGGTAGACACTTCTTCACCGCTTTCCGTACTCAGGGATTCACTGAAGAAGAATTTCAACCGGTAGGTGCCGAATTCGGTCTGAACAAATTTGCTGTTGGCGACGCGGCTTACCGTGGAGATATCGAGGCCTGTTCTTTCCGCGATATCTTTCAGGATCATCGGCTTCAAAGAGGTTTCATCGCCGGTGATGAAAAATTCCTGCTGATAGTCCATGATGGTCTGCATGGTATTGAACAGGGTCTGCTGACGTTGTTTGATCGCGTCGATAAACCACTTGGCCGCGTCGATTTTCTGCTTGATAAAGAGTACGGCTTCTTTCTGGCGCCTGTCTTTTTTTGCGCTGCGGTCGTAGTCTTTCAGCATATCGCGATAGCCATCGCTTATGCGCAGATCCGGCGCATTGCGGGAATTGAGCGTAAGTTCCAGGCGGCCCGCGTTGTTGAAAATAAAAAAGTCAGGAACCACATAGCCCTCTCCCCTGCCCGCACCGCCGATATGCCCACCCGGTTTGGGATTGAGCCTTGTAATCTGACGGATTACTTCCCTGAATTCTTCTTCGGAAATGTTCAGACCACGCTGGATTTTATCGTAATGTTTCTTGGTAAACTCGTCAAAGTAATCCGAAAGCACGCTGATGGCAAGGGTTACTGATTTTCCTTCATTCTTTTTTCGGTCGAGTTGCAACAGAAGACATTCCTGAAGATCTCTTGCCGCGACACCCGGTGGATCAAAATGCTGGATCCTTGCAATCACCGCTTCCACTTCGGAATCTGTCGCTTCGATGTTCTGACGGAAAGCAAGGTCATCCACGATGGATGCCGTTTCGCGCCGCAGGTAGCCGTCGTCATCTATGCTTCCCACAATCTGTTCTGCGATTTTACGGGTACGGTCATCCACTTTCAGCAAGCCCAGCTGGTCGAGCAGGAGTTCATAAAAACTGGTTTCCAGCTTATGGGTTACTGTCTGCTTGTCTTCTGTATCCGGATAATTGTCGTCCCTTAATTTATAGTCTGCTACATCGTCATCATGGTCACTTACGTATTCGCTGATGTCGATATTGTCATACTCATCCTGCGTACCCTCGGGCTCAAATTCCTCGTCGGCCGTTTCAAATTCATCCTTCGAATCGTCCGTAAGTCCATCGTCGTGGTCTTCTTCCGCCACTTCCAGTGCAGGATTCTCCTCCAGCTCTTCCTTGATACGCTCCTCCAGGTTTGCCGTTGGCACCTGGAGCAGTTTCATCAGCTGAATCTGCTGTGGTGATAATTTTTGAAGTAACTTCTGTTGTAAGGATTGACTTAAAGCCATTAATTTTATAGGGGTCTATATCTCATCGGTTTTCAAAAATTCCGCCCTTTCCACAAAAATCGCGCCGTAAATTTACGTACAAATATGAAGAATCGGCCGCAACGTCTGAATTGTTTTCTTGTTGTCTGGTTGACAATGTTTTCATTAACCAGCGGCTGGGGACAAAATACGCGGGCGACGGATGTCCGGATGGGTTTTTTTGAGGGGACCTTGTCTTTCCCTGGAAGCCCGCCCAGCCTCCTGCCGGAGGGCTTTTTGGTTCCCTGTCCTCTGTTTCCTTCCGGATCCGGGTACCTGAATACAAACGGTGAAACAAAGCGTCTTTTTACCGTCAGTAAGGAAATGACCCGTCCTCCGGGAAGCGGATGGTCCGTTAGCGAGGGCAAATTATCCGGTACCGGCCTTTCAGGGCCGATTTTCAGCGAAGCTGACCTTTCCCGGCAGCCGGCAGATTATATTTATCTGCACTCCGGATTTTTTTGCAGGAGGGAATGGGAAATTGAAAAAGCAACGCATGTCCCTATCCGCTTCAGGATAGGCTCACTGGCTGACTGCGATGCGATGGAAGGGAAGCATTAGCCAATACTTTCTTTATGGCAGCCGCAAGCTTCAGGGCCTTATCCCGCGCCTGTTCTTCCGTCCAGGTCAGGCTGATGGCCGTACTGATGCAGCGGCCAATGAGCTCATCACTCATCCGGAAATCCTGGACGGATAATTTTTGCAGGGCTTCCGACTGAACGGCGCTCAGGCGGTAGAGGGACTTATTCATTTTCAAATGATCCCATTTACGTATATAGTGCCAGTTATGATCGAACCAATAGAAGTTCCCCGCCTGGATTCCCTGCGCCTTTAATTCGGCAACCAGGGATTCAGTGAGGGTTCGGTCAGGAAGAAACCAGCTGAGAAACGTGCAGGAATCGCCTGAAGGATCGGGTATGGTCCGGAATTCAACCTCCGGAATTTTCGACAGCTCATCCCGCAGGATGGCGTGGTTTTTCCGCTGAAGGCTGAGAAATTGATCCAGTTTGCGAAACTGGGCCAGCCCCACCGCCGCATGCAGTTCGGATATGCGAAAATTGTAACCGATGAAAGGGTGCTGCTCTGCACCACGGTCATTTCCGTTGTGATCGTGCCCATGATCGGAGTAACCATCGCATTTCACATATGTATCCTTATTATTTGTCAGTACTGCCCCGCCTTCGGCACAGGTTACCGTCTTCACAAAATCAAAAGAAAAAGTGCCCGCATCCCCGATGGTACCCAGGTATTTTCCCTTATACATCGCGCCGATACTCTGGCAGGCGTCTTCGAGCAGCACCAGTCCGTGTTCCCGGCATATTTTCAACAGAGGGTCTAGATCGGCCATGCTTCCACACATATGCACAGGCATGATGCATCTTGTCGATGGACTGATTGCTTTTTTTACGGATTCAGGATCGAGCGTGAGGGACTGGTCAACGTCCACCAAAACGGGAACGGCACCCACGCTGAGGACGGCCTCAAAACTGGCTACAAAGGTGAACGAAGGCATGATCACTTCATCCCCCGCCCCGATGCCAAGGGCTGCGAGCGCCGTGGTGAGCGCAGACGTACCACTGGAGGTCAGCTGTACAAAACCACACCGGAACCGGCCGGCGATCTCCTGCTCGAGCTCCTTTGATTTCCAAATGCCTTTACGGGCCGCGTCGAATCCGTACCGCATCAGGATACCGGTTGATAACACGTCATTTACTTCTTTGCGTTCTTCTTCACCAAAAAGTTCAAATCCTGGCATGGCTCGGTATGATTATGGATATAAAATGAATATGGCTGCAAAGTTAATTTCTTTTATACTGCCGGCATTGTTCATTACCTCGTTTTCTCAGGCCCAGGTAAGCGTGGATTCAGCGGGTGCCATTCCAACGGGCTACAAATCGTTGAACGGAATCTGGTACCTCCAGCCCGTTCTGGAGAGCGACACTTCGTCAGGGCAAATCCCGGAGATAAATTTCGATGTGAAGACAGGCCGCTTCGCCGGCAATACCGGATGCAACCGGATGTCGGGAAGTTTCCTCGCCACCGACACCTCACTTCATTTTGGCAACAATATGATAACTACCCGAATGGCCTGCATCGGCTACAATGAATCTGCCTTTATTAAAAATCTGCTGAGGATAGACAGTTATAAAATAGAAAACGGGGTCCTTATACTCACGGTGAATAATGAAGAAGTGTCGCGCTGGGCGAGAAAAAAACCAGTTCCGAAAAAAACAGGAAAAGCTTAGTGTTTTAACGCGGAGGGCAATCGATTAACCTCCGGCGATTCGTACATTGCGGGCATGCAGGATTATCTCCAGGGACTTAATGAAGCTCAGAAAGAAGCCGTATTGCATATCAACGGGCCGCTGATGATTGTTGCCGGTGCGGGAAGCGGAAAAACCAAGGTATTGACGACAAGAATTGCGCACCTGATGTCGACGGGCGTCGATGCGTTCAATATACTCGCGCTGACTTTTACCAATAAAGCGGCGCGGGAAATGAAAGAGCGGGTGGAAAGAATACTGGGTAACAATGAAGCAAGAAATCTTTATATCGGCACTTTCCATAGCGTGTTTGCGAGGATTTTAAGAGCGGAAGCACCCAAACTGGGCTATCCCCACCACTTTACGATTTACGATACAGACGACGCCAAAAGTGTCCTCAAGACCGTCATCAATGAGCTCAACCTGGACGACAAGCACTATAAACCCAATATTGTATACAACCGGATTTCCCAGGCAAAAAACGGCCTGGTAGGCCCCGCGGAATACGCTACGGACTATTATATCCAGCAGGAAGACGCCCGCAGCAACCGTCCCGCCATCGCTCAGATCTATGAAGCCTATGCCAGGCGCTGTTTTAAGAACGGCTCGATGGATTTTGACGATCTTCTGCTGAAATTTTATGAGCTGCTGAAGAATTTTGCGGAAAGCCTCCATAAGTACCAGCACAAGTTCAAATATATCCTGATTGACGAATTTCAGGATACCAATCCTGCGCAGTACGAGATCATCAAACTGCTGGGTGCCGTCTATGAAAATGTATGCGTGGTCGGCGACGACGCGCAAAGTATTTACAGCTTCCGTGGCGCCACAATCGAAAATATTCTGCAATTCCAGAAAGACTACGACGATGTGAAGGTGGTAAAACTGGAACAGAATTACAGGAGTACGCAAAGTATTTTAAACGCAGCCAATGAGGTCATTAAAAGGAACAAAGGACAGATCCCGAAAAACCTCTGGACGGAAAACACAGAGGGGGAGAAGATCAGGCTGGTGCGAACGGCGACAGATAATGATGAGGGCAAATTCGTAGCGGATACAATTCAGGAACAAAAGCTGCGGAACCATTACAATAACAGGGATTTTGCCATTCTGTACCGGACGAATTCACAAAGCCGTGCTTTTGAAGAAAGTCTGCGGAGGATGGCCATTCCCTACATTATCTACGGGGGCATCAGCTTCTACCAGCGCAAGGAAATCAAAGATTTTCTGGCTTATATGCGCATTACGGTAAATCCGAACGATGAGGAATCGCTGAAGAGGATCATCAATTATCCGGCACGGGGCATCGGCAAATCCACGCTGGACAAAGCCGTGCTGCTGGCCAATCAGAAAAATATTTCAATGTGGGAAGTGCTGTCGAATGCCGCGTCGATGGGACTTAAAGGAGCCACGCTGGAAGCCATCGACCAGTTCGTGCTGATGATCCGGAGTTTTGCCAGTATGCTGGCTACTAAAAATGCGTATGAGGTGGCTGTCCATATCGGCAAGCAGACGAATATTGTCAGGGAACTTTTCAATGACAAGACAACAGAAGGGCTTGCACGGTATGAAAATATCCAGGAACTTCTGAACAGTATCAAAGAGTGGGTCGACACCCAGCAAAATCTCGCACTGATTGATGAAGATGGTATCCTGATCGACAACCTGGAAATGCAGGACAGTCAGAAGGGGCAAGCAAGCCTGTCGGGCTATTTGCAGCAGATCACACTGCTCACGGATACCGATCAGAAAGATCCCGAATCCGACACGGTGAAACTGATGACGATTCATGCAGCCAAGGGGCTTGAATTCAGCTGCGTATTTGCGGCGGGGCTTGAAGAGTCACTTTTTCCCAATGCCATGTCTATTAATACCCGGGAAGAGCTTGAAGAAGAAAGGCGGTTGTTTTATGTTGTTATTACCCGGGCCAAGCTGAAGTTATGGATAACCTATGCGGGTTCCCGCTACCGGTTCGGCAGCGTAATACAAAATGATCCCAGCCGTTTTATTGAAGAGATTCCGGAGCATCAGCTTGACAGGAGTTATGCAGGTGGGGGCTTAAAAAATTCTTCCGGCTGGGGCGGCAGATCAGCTTATGACCGTTTAAATCGCGGTTATGGCTCATCCGATGACGGAGGGTCAAGAAGCAGGGAACCATCAAAGCCTTCCTATATATCATCCAAGCCGGCAGGCCAGACGCCCGCCCATGTTCCTTCCATGGATTTTACACCCAGTGACACGAGCGACCTGTCTGCGGGAGACCAGGTGGAACATCAGAAGTTTGGATTCGGTGAAGTCACCCGCGTGGAAGGCTCAGCGCACAATCCCATTGCCACAGTACAATTCAAGCTGGGTGGCGAAAAGAAAATCATGCTGAACTATGCCAAGCTGAGGATCATCAGGGAGGAAGGGAAAGACAAATCATAACGGGAGCAGCATGCTAGCTGAGGATCATCAGGGAGGAAAGACAAATCATAACGGGAAAGCAACAGGGTGAAATATTATTTCTCATTTGATCTTCATCACCCCGGCAACAGTCTTTTTCTCGCTGCCTGAAAAGATTTGTTTTCCATTGATCACCACGGGTCTTTTAAGAAAAGTATATTCCTGCAGGATAAGGTCGCGGTAATCTTTTTCTGTAAGTTTTTTATCCTTAAGGCCCATCGCTTTATACTTTAAGGCCCTCCTGCTGAACAAAGCCTCGTAACTGCCCATCATTTCCTTCATCTGATCCAGCTGGGCGGGGGTTATTTTTTCTTCTTTAATATTTTGCAGCGCGAACCCCTTTTTTTCGAGACCGGCATCCGCGATGATACGCTGACAGGTAGTGCATGTACCCACGCAATAGACTTTTTTCATAATTACCGGTTTATAAGCAGTTTGCTGAATTCGAGGGAATCGCCATTGAACACGTCAAAGTCGACAAGTGTATAGATACCGTTCACACGGCCTCTTTCATTGTGCTGCCAGAAATTCCAGTTTCTGTAGATGCGTGGCTGCGCGGGCGCAAAATAGTGGGCAGCCCAAAGCATATATCCGTCAAAATCATCTTTCAGATAACGCTGATAAAAATCGACATTGGTGTAAATGATCGGAGGGGTGCCGTAATAAGCCTGTACGGTTTCAAGCCACTCCTTTACCCTTTGCCGGAGTTTGTCGGGTTGTACGCCATAGGTATGTTCCACGTCGAGTACGGGGGGAAGATCTCCGGGCAGGAGCGTGACAGAATTGATAAAATTTTCTGCCTGCGCTTTTCCGCTCTTGGTGGGCAGGAAAAAATGATAAGCGCCCCGGACCAGACCGGCTTCCCTTATCTTTTTCCAGTTGCGCCCGAACATCGCATCTTCGTTTCCCAGCCCTTCTGTCGCTTTCACGAATACAAACTGAATGCGGACATCCTTCACACGCATTTCCTTTACCGCCTGCCAGTTGATCACGTCCTGGTATTTTGAAACATCAATGCCATGCACTGAATAGTTTAATGGCAGGGGGATTCCAAATTCAGGGTATTCAGCAAACGCGGACCGCCGCTCTGCGATCCACTGATACAGGATGACCGCAAGCATGATGATGAGGGAAACACTGAAAATAAAAACCAGGATCTTCCAGGGACTGAATCTCTTCTTAGTCATTAGCAGGGTAAACGTTTGCAAATATAGTCAGCCCGCCGTCGAAAAAGCCGGCACTGCTTCCCGCTTTCGTGTTTAAAAACTATTTTTACACAGCCTATGCGCGTGAACTGGAATGATAGCCTGAACCTTATCTCAAAACTCAGTATTCGGAGAGCCGGCAATGCCCTCCTCGTATTGTCCAGTTATTACCTGAGTAAATGGACGCGCAAACCCATTCAGTGGGGATCGCCGGTCTCCATCGCCTTTGAACCCACGACGAGCTGTAACCTGCGTTGTCCCGAATGTCCAAGCGGGCTTCGGTCGTTTACACGGCCAAAGGGAATGCTCAACAGCGACATGTTTCGCAATACCATTGACCAGCTGGCACCCGACATCCTGTATCTCACATTCTATTTTCAGGGCGAACCCTACCTCAATCCGGATTTTACGGACATGGTGCGTTATGCTCATTCAAAGAAAATATACACGGCTACATCAACCAATGCCCACTTTCTTAATGATGAAAATGCCCGCAAAACGGTGGAGAGCGGTCTCGACCGGCTGATCATTTCACTTGACGGAACCACGCAGGAAGTTTACAGTCAGTATCGAATCGGAGGATCACTCGAAAAAGTACTGGAAGGCGCGGCCAATATTATGAGGTGGAAGAAGAAGCTGAAAAGCCGTACGCCCTATGTTTTCTTTCAGTTCCTCGTCGTCCGGCCCAATGAACACCAGATCCGCGATGCAAAATTGCTGGCAGAAAAGACCGGAGTCGACGGCATCCGGTATAAGACGGCCCAGATTTATGATTATATCCGAGATCCGAACCGGCTGATACCCCAGACTTCTTCCCTTACCAGATACCGGAAGAAGTCCGACGGGACCTATGCATCCAAAAACCGGATGGAAAATCACTGCTGGCGGCTTTGGCATTCTCCGGTGATCACCTGGGACGGACTGGTCGTGCCCTGCTGTTTCGATAAGGACGCGCAGCACCGGATGGGTAGTGTGGAAAATAAACCTTTCAGGGAAATATGGAAAAATGCTGAATATCTCGACTTTCGCCGTAAGATATTGAAAGGCCGTGCAGGCATTGATATCTGCGCCAATTGCAGTGAGGGGGTAAGAGTCTGGGGCGATTAAGCCTCTACATTAATTTACTACCGAACGAACCATGACCTTAGAAAAAGACATCAATCAGCAGGTATTCCGGTCGGAATACCAGAAATCGATGATCAATCTGATTTTTACGTTCAACTGGATGAACGAAAAACTGAATCATTATTTTGAACCCTTCGAAATAACCCAGCAACAATTTAATATTCTTCGCATCCTGCGCGGTGCGGGGCAGCCTCTCTCCACGCTGCAGATCAGGCAGCGGATGCTCGATAAAATGAGCGATACCAGCCGCATCGTCGACCGGCTGGTGAAAAAAGGACTCGTAAAAAAATCAGTATGCCGTGAAGACCGGCGTCTGGTGGATGTCCTCCTGACCGACAAAGGAAAAAAATTATTACAAACCATGGACGGGCTTCAGGACAACATGGACGCCTTATTCAAGTTCCTCAGCGAAGAGGACGCACGTCAGCTCAATACCCTGCTCGATAAGGTGAGATCGGGCGATCATTTATCCGAAGAACAAAACGGGGGAACGCCCGTTACCAGCTAGTGCTTATGAAAAGACTTCTTTCTGTATGTTTTCTGTTCACATTTTATTCCGCTTTTTCCCAACCCAAATATGAATTCAGATCAGCCTGGATTGCCACTGTGGACAATATCGACTGGCCCATTAGGGGCAGTTCCACGGAAGAACAAAAAGCTGATTTTATACGTCAGCTCGACATGCACCAGCGAAATGGAATGAATGCGATGATCGTCCAGGTCAGGCCTGCCTGCGATGCATTTTACAATTCCTCACTGGAACCCTGGAGCGAATGGCTTACCGGTCAGCAGGGCCGGGCGCCTGTTCCCTACTACGATCCCCTCGAGTTCATGATCCGCGAAACGCACAAAAGGGGAATGGAATTTCACGCCTGGTGCAATCCCTACCGCGCGATTTTTCAGCTCCCTTATACAAGGACGACCTATGTAAAGCATGGCCGTCACCGGAAAAAAGTATACGTGCAGGTGAAGGGCTCCTCGATTTCACCAACCCACGTCAGCAGGAAGCATCCCGAATGGATTTTGAAATATGGCGAAACCGGTTACCTCGATCCGGGAAACAGGGAAGTCTGGAACTATGTGAATGCCGTGATCCGGGATATGCTCAGCCGCTATGATATCGACGCCATTCATTTTGACGACTATTTTTATCCCTATCGCATTGGTGGCGTGGCATTCCCTGATGACGCTTCCTATGCGAAAAACGGAAGGGGACTCGACCGGGAAACCTGGCGAAGAAGCAATGTGGACTCTGTGATCCTCATGTTGCACAATACCATCCGTGAAACAAAAAAATACTGCAAGTTCGGGATCAGCCCTTTCGGGGTCTGGAGGAATGTTTCGCAGGACAGCCTGGGCAGCGATACCCATGCGGGCCAGACCAACTACGACGATCTGTATGCAGATATCCTCCTGTGGCTGAAGAATGGCTGGATCGACTATGTTGTACCGCAGCTTTACTGGGAATTTGAACAGAAGAATGCGCCCTTCGGTATTCTGCTCGACTGGTGGAGCCGGAACAGCTTTGGAAGGCCCTGTTATATCGGACTTGGAATTTTTAAAGCGGGAGCAAACAGTTACTGGCGCGACGTTTCGCAATTGCCGCGACAAATCCGGGCCATCCGGAATACACCCGGAATCGGAGGAGAAGTATATTTCAGCAGCACTTCTTTTTATAGAAATGCTTATGGCTGGAACGACAGTCTCCGGAATAATTTCTATAACTATCCCGCGCTGATCGCACCCATGCCCTGGATCGACAGCCTGCGCCCATCGGTTCCCCAGGTCCATTATCTACGTAGTCCCGACTCGCTTATTTTCCGGTTTGAAAAAGGAAATCTGAACGACAGCCTCCGCGGATTTGCGATTTATAAGGCAGAAGCGGTATTTAATATAGATTCGGCCAGACCCTTCCGCTTTGTTCCTGCAGTACCCGAGGCCTCCCTGGCATTTAGCATGCGTGAGCTGACGGTCGACACGGTACGCAGATATTTTGTGACGGCCATCAGCACGACCAACAACGAGAGTACTCCCCTGCTCATGTTTCCGCTGACGACCACCGAATCAGTGCCCTGAGGCTGCAAGGTGAAAACGGCTTTCCGTCGAAAAGCTTACATTTGAGAAAAGTACCATTGTACAATGGCTTTAATCGATGTACAATTACCAGGTTCTCTTGCAAGAGCCTTGCGATTGCCTAAAAAGTCCCCGAGGCGTCAGCAGATTAAGGTCCTGAAAAAACTTCTGAAAAAAGCCCGCTTCACCGCTTTTGGGCAACAATACCATTTCGACCGCATTCTGCTGAACCGGCATCCCGTAAAGAGCTTCCAGGAAAATGTTCCAGTGTACGACTATAACCGGATCTATAAGGAATGGTGGTATAAAACCCTGGAAGGCAAACCGGATATATGCTGGCCGGGGAAAATCAAATATTATGCGCTGAGTTCGGGAACCTCCGAAGCGGCCAGCAAATATATACCCGTTACCAACGACCTCCTTCGCGGAAACCGGATTGTGATGATCCGTCAGCTGCTCACGCTCCGCAATTATCAGGATATTCCAGTGAAAAGTATTGGCAAGGGCTGGCTGATGATCGGGGGTAGCACTGACCTGCAGAAAGGCGCAGGATACTATGCAGGTGATCTCAGCGGAATCTCCGCGCGTAAAGTACCGTTCTGGTTCAGCCCCTTTTATAAGCCGGGAAAAAAAATTGCAAAAACCAGGGACTGGACGCAGAAGCTTGAAGAAATTGTAGAGCAGGCTCCGGGATGGGATATTGGATTTATCGTGGGCGTTCCGGCTTGGATCCAGATGTGCATTGAAAAGATTATCGAACGCTATAAGCTGAAAAACATACATCAGATCTGGCCTAATCTTGGGTTTTTTGTGCACGGCGGCGTTTCCTTCGAACCCTACAAGATTGGTTTTGAAAAACTCCTCGGCAAACCCATCACCTATATTGAAACATATCTTGCTTCGGAAGGATTCATAGCGTATCAGGACCGTCAGGATGAGAGAGGAATGAAACTGGTGACCAGCCAGCATTTATTTTTTGAATTCGTGCCTTTTGATAACAGGAATTTCGATTCGGATGGCAACATTGTAAAGAATCCCGAAACCCTGGAAATTCATGAGGTGGAAGAAGGTAAAGACTATGCCCTATTGATCAGCACGGCCGCCGGAGCCTGGCGCTATCTGATCGGGGATACCATCCGGTTCACAGATAAGGAAAAGACCGAGATCATTATAACGGGCCGCACCAAACATTATCTCAGCCTGGTAGGCGAACACCTGAGTGTGGACAATATGAATCAGGCCATTCAGATGGCCAGCGAGGATCTTAATATTTCAATCCCGGAATTCACTGTGGCGGGTATGCCCCATGGCCTTTTCTTTGCACATCAGTGGTATGTGGCCTCGGATGCTGAAATTGATCCGGCCATACTCCGCGAAAAACTGGATGAGAAATTGAAACTGCTGAATGACGACTATGCCGTGGAAAGGAAGAGCGCGCTGAAAGAAGTATTTGTGGAAGTCCTTCCACCGGAAATTTTTATGGACTTTATGCGGTCAGCCGGTAAGGAAGGAGGCCAGCACAAGTTCCCGCGCGTACTGAAAGGGAAAATGTTAAAAGACTGGGAAAGTTTTCTGGATAAGAATGCCAGCAGGGTTTCTTCCTGATTTTTTCGGTAACATGGGTTTAATTCTTCCTTTAGCGGGCTTGATTTATTTTCGCATACTACCGGTAAACCTGAATTCGCATGATCGAAGCCATATTGAAGGGACTAGCGCTGGGAATCGTTCTCGCATTGTCTGTAGGCCCGATCATTTTCACCATCATCAAGCAAAGCATCACGGTTGGCCATAAGGGCGGATTTTGTTTTGTCGTGGGCGTGTGGCTCAGCGATATCATCCTCGTACTGCTCAGCAATATTTTTACAGAGTGGGTAGCCCAGCTCCTGGAACATAAGAGGACGGTCGGCCTCGTAGGCAGCGGCTTTCTGATGCTGATGGGCGTTTATTTTCTTTTCTTCAAAAAAATTCATTTAAAACCCACTACAGGATCAGAGCACGCCGATCATTTGACCATCCATGAAATGCTTCGGATTTTTGCGTCCGGATTTCTGATCAACACATTGAATCCGGGTGTGCTGATTTTCTGGCTCGGCAATGCCACCGTACTGGCGCCGGGCCATACACTGCAGGAGAGAACCGTAATATTCTCTGTATGTCTCCTGATCAATATGGCCGCAGATACCGGCAAAGTCATGATGGCCGGTAAACTTAAAAAGAAACTTACCGTTCATAATCTTTCCATCATTAACAAGATTTCGGGAATCATCCTGGTGGGGTTTGGAATGTTTTTGTTATACGGCTCAATCTTTCCGCACCACAGGATAAGATAAGGCCCGTTATATGCTGAAATGAAGAAAATTTTTGCGGCCATATTTTTCCTGGTTCCCCTGATCTGTGCTTCTCAAACAGACGTGCTTATCCTTCAGAAGCACGGAAGAAATATGAAGACCTACGCCGAGGGTCAGTATATCATTGTGAAAACCGTATATGACCAATGGCTGGAGGGAACCCTTACTGCGTTGCGGAACGACAGTATCTTCATCAACAATATGCCTTTTCACGTCAATGAAATTGTGGCCGTACGCCAGGATTTTCAGAAGTGGAATTATGTCACGGACGGCACCCTGCTCATGGTCGCCGGAGCCGGCGTAATCGCCCTCAATGTGATCAACGGAATATATACCGGGGAATCCGCGGGCCAGTGGATGAAACCTTCCGGATGGATTACCGCGGGCGCCTTATTCCTCACCGGATTTTTATTAAAAAGAGCGCGATATAAAAATTATCCAATCGGTAAAAAATATACTTTGCACTACCTAAATATGCATATGGAGCATCCCGGGGTAGAAAACCAGCCTTTGAAAAAAACCGAACCGCCAAACTAAACGCATGGCCACGCAGCCCAAGGGAACTATCGCGAGAGTATGGAAATGGATAAGGAGGGTTTTTCTGTTTTTGTTTTTTTCACAACTCCTTTATATCCTGTTATTGAAATGGGTAAATCCACCCATCACACTTACGCAGCTTTCCAGCCTTTTTTCAGGAAACGGACTTCGCAGGGATTATGTCGGGATGAACGAGATCTCACCCTATGCCAAGCTTGCCGTGATAGCGCACGAGGATCAGCTTTTTCCCGATCATGACGGATTTGATTTCAAATCCATTGAAAAAGCGCTAAAGCACAATCAGAAGAGTAAGTCGCTGCACGGCGCCAGTACCATTTCCCAACAGGTAGCCAAGAATGTTTTTTTGTGGCAGGGCAGGTCATGGTTCAGGAAGGCGCTGGAGGTCTATTTCACTTTTATGATCGAAACCGTCTGGGGCAAAAAAAGAATTCTGCAGGTTTATATGAACGTAAGTGAAATGGGTAAAGGGGTATTCGGCATCGAGGCGGCTGCACAATATCACTTTAAAAAGCACGCCCGCAACCTGAACAGGAGCGAGTCCGCACTGATTGCATCCTGCCTTCCCAATCCCAAACAGTGGACCCTGAAGCCAATGAGTCCCCGCATCGTCGAGAAATACCCCTGGACGCTCAACCAGATGCATCATCTCCAGGATGATCCCGAGGTGATCAAACTCATCCAGTAATCAGGGAGTCCCTCAGTATTTTTTCAGTGGCACTGATACCCAGTTGCAGGCGCTGATCATAATCGCCCCGGATAAGTGACCAGGGCTTTGACTGGTTGATGAGCAGGTCCTGGTACATGTGAAACAACCGCTTCCTGTTTTCAATGTCCGGATATTCCCTCAGCGCATCGGCAACCCAGGGAAGATCCGTATCGCAGAGAAGGTAACTGTCATAGTTTCTTTTGACGATCTGGTCCAGAATGAAGGAATGACATTTTCCAAATACAAATTCACACCAGACCTTCAAAACATACATATCCGTATCCACGAACATCACCGGACTCGTGCAGACTGCGGAAATCTTATCTTCCTGCTCAAGCTGTTTTTGTGCGATGATCAGTAGATCTTCATAATCATAAGGCCGGTTCAGATTTGTCAGGTATTCTCTTGCATATTCAGGAACCCACCGGGTCTGATAGTGTTTAGCAAGCTGCTCACTGAGGGTGCTTTTGCCCGTAGACTCAGGGCCAATAATGACCACCTTTCTAACCTGCGGCATATCCGGTTTTTTTTCTCCAGGCAACATAGCCCATGACGGCGAGGATCAGGAAGACAAGGTATTGAAAGCTTGTGAAGACAAGATGCTTGTAAAAATTCAGGGGTATCGAGGCCAGATCGGTAATGATCCACCAGATCCAGTTTTCCAGTTTTTTCTTATTCATCAGCCACATGCCTGTAAAGGCTGCGGCAGACGTGAAACTGTCGCCCCAGGGTACCGTACTGTCAGTAAAATGGCGGAGCAGCTGATAGAGAAGGATCCAGCAGACGAAAAAAAATATAAGGGCGGAAAGCCAATCCCTGCCCGAAGACGCAGTGATCCGGAGAACCGGCCTGCCCTCAGATTTCCGTGACCACATGATCCATCCGATAATGCTCATCACTGTATAATAAAAATTAACAGTCGCATCGGCATAAAGACCATGAGTAATATAAAGAATGACAAAAATACCCGTACTGATCATCCCTACCGGATAAACCAGGATATTTTCTTTACGGGAATAGATGACACTGGCGATGCCGGTAATCACGGCAATGAATTCGTACCAGGTTGTTTGATAAAGTCCCTTGAAGAATTGGGATATGATGGGCTGCATTATTCCGCTTCGGCAACCACTTCCTTTACTTCCGGAATCATACGTTTCATCATGCCTTCGATGCCTGCCTTAAGTGTAATCATGGATGAAGGACATCCGGAACAGGAACCCTGCAGCATGAGATTCACCACGCCTTCGTTATAGCTTCTGAACTGGATGGCACCGCCATCCATTTCAACCGCGGGCTTCACGTAATTTTCCAAAAGCTCTTTGATCCTCTTTACCACGTCATCATCATCTGCCGCGATGGCATTGCCATCGGCGTGAGACACCGTGATATCTTCCTCATTCACGACGGGCTTACCATCTTCAAGATATTCTTTCAGAAACTGGCGGATCGAGGGGATTACATCAGCCCAGTCGGTATCGGAAGTCTTTGTGAGGGTAACAAAGTTGCTTGCAATGAAAATGCTGCGGATAAAGGGAAATCCAAACAGTTCAGTCGCCAGGGGCGACGGTCTTGCAGCCTCAACATCAGGGAAATCTATGCTCTTTCCCGGATAAAGGAGTTTGTTGGCAACAAACTTCATAGTCTCCGGATTAGGCGTCATTTCCGTATAAATGCTGATCACCGGATTTCCTGTTTTAATCATTTCTCACTGTTTAGGCTGCAAATTTAATCAATTTTGGCCTATAGCCGTGCAGGATTCAGCTCTTCCGCCCATGAATCACCCCAATACAGGTAATCCCATCCTGGACGCCAGGCTGCCTTTTGAACCCTCTTAAGTAATTGATTTTAACTATTTTCTGCTATTACCGGCGTTTTGGCCCTGGAAAACCGGAAGTTTATAAAATGCGCAGAAACGATCAGCACAACGGCGAAAGGAAGGAGAATGAGTTCATATACATGCCAGTACTGTTTGGCAAAGAGGAACATCATTCCGGCTGAAAAAAGCAAAAAAGGAACCGGACTCCTGTGATGGCGGATAAATCCATGACGCAGGGAAAACAGGCCCACAATGAAAGCCAGGCCGATCATCCCGCATTCAAACCAGAAATGATGGATAATGTTGACCCCGAAAATGGATAAACCGGAGAGGAATAAGGGAAGAATCGCGCAGTGAATGGCGCAGGCAATGGATGCCCCGATTCCTAAAATATCTGCGTTGATCCTGAATTTCATGTAAGACCTGCAAAGATAATCATTCGGGACATAATTTTTGCTCCGGTCCGGCTTGGTTAAATTTGCTTCCATGTCCAAGAAATTCTGGTTTTACACTACTTTTTTCCTTGTCCTCATCCTCGGATTTTATTTTGCACTCACGCGGCTTATTCCGGGATATGCAAAAACAAAACTTCCGGTAATCAGTGTGGTAAAACCATTTTCCTTCCTTGATCAAAACGGCGACACGATTACCAATACGAACGTAAAGGGCAAAGTATATATTTCAGAATTTTTTTTTACTACCTGTCCGGGCATATGTCCAAAAATGAATACGAATCTCCGGCCCATCTACGAAAAATATAAATCGCAGCCGGACTTTCTCATTCTTTCCCATACGGTGAATCCTTCCATCGACACTGTGCAGCGGCTGAAGCATTATGCAGATTCACTTGGTGTGAAGGCGGATCACTGGATCTTTCTTACCGGAAGAAAGGATTCTCTTTATTATGCAGCCAGACTGAGTTACCAGCTCGACGATCCCAAGAATAACTATTCACCTCTCGACGAGCAGTTCATCCACACACAGTTTTTTGCACTGGTAGACAGGAATGGCCGGGTTCGTTCTATCATTGACGGGCTGAAAAAAGACGAGCTACTGGAAATGCAAAACCAGATCGACGAATTATTACGCGAGAACTGATCACATGTATCTGCAGGCAGCAGATTCTACAGGCTTTTGAAAAAAAAATTATCGCATTACAGGAAAAAAATGGCTGCAAAGAATTTCTGAAATGAACTCAGATTTTAAAAAAGAAACATGCTTAGTAAGTAAATCAGCGCGAAAAAAATTTTTCGTTCACAGAAAAGATTAACGAAGAAAGATCAGGAAAAAAATTTCGTTGTAAATAAGAGCCAGAAGATTTTTTCAGCCATATTGGTTTAAAAAAGAAAGCCCCGATGTGGAAACACCGGGACTTTTGGTTAAGGCTCTGATTAGTAGCTATTTGAAATTAATTATTTAAAATTCATCGACACTCTTTGCAAATATAGAGTTCTGAATCCAATCGCACAAGAATGTTCACTACCATTTTAGTGGTATTTCCCCATAGTAATTTTACTTATAAAATTTAACACTTTCTCAGGCGAGGAGCTCTTTCAATTCTCCTTCCACAAAACTCATCAGCGTCCTGATATGTTCTCCTGAAAAATCAAATTTCAATCCCGCTGCTTCGTAAAGTTCAGGCAGTGTGCGTGTACCTCCGAGGGAGAGGGCGCGGGAATAATTATCCATCGCTTTTTCGCGGTCTTTTCTAAACTGCATCCAAAGGCCGATTGCGCCCAATTGTGCTATGCCGTATTCTATATAATAAAATGGAACCTCGAAAAGGTGAAGCTGTTTCTGCCAGTTATTTTTCTGGAATTTTTCCAGTCCCGACCAGTCTATGGTTTTCGAATTGAATTCATTATAAATCCTGAACCAGTTTTCGGTACGTTCGTCCGGACTGTGTTGCGGATGCTCGTAAATCCAGTGTTGAAATTTATCGATGGTAGCGATCCATGGGAAAATCGTAATGACGCGTTCAAGTTGCTGAATCTTAGCCCGGCGAAGATCTTCTTCATTGCTGAAGTAGATACTCCAGTTTTCCATGCTGAAAAGCTCCATTGCCATACTGGCTACTTCGGCAATTTCCATGGGGTATTCCTTGAAGGCGCTCAGTTCAAGATGGTGCGAAAGAAAGGAGTGCACCGCATGTCCGCCTTCGTGTACCATTGTGGTAACATCGTGCATTTGTCCTGCGGCGTTCATGAATATAAAGGGGGCACCGGTTTCAGCGAGTGGACAATTGTACCCTCCGGGCGCTTTTCCAATCCGGCTTTCGAGATCGAACCGGTTCATCTTTTTCATTGTCAGAAGGCAGTCTGCGAAAAAGGGCCTCAGCTTTCTGAAGCAGGAAACGGTTTTTTCCAGCAATTCTTCGCCTGTTTTGAATGGGCTCAGGGGAAGCTGGCCTGCCGGTTCCGCGTCCAGGTCCCAGGGCCTCAGTGTCGGAACGCCGAGTTTTTCCTGCTTATAACGGTTGATCACTTCAACCAGGGGCAGGATATACTCCTTGACGGAATTATGAAAACGGAAACAGTCTTCCTTTGAATAGTCAAAGCGACCCATCTCCACGAATTTGTAATCACGGTAGTTCGCGAAACCGGCATTCCTGGCCAGTTTGTCGCGCCGCTGGATGAGTTCAGTGAAGAGATCGTTCAGGGTATTCTTATCCTGCAGACGTCTTTCCTGGATCTTCAGATAGACTTCCTCGCGCAGTGCGCGGTCAGGATTCTCCAGAAATTTATTTGCCTGTTGAAGCGTATATTCCTTTCCCTTCACTTCGACCGTCATCTTGCCTGAAATTGCACCGTATTGTTGTGCCAGTACACTGAGTTCAGACTGGATGGGAATATTTTCTTCGCGAAAGAGTTCTATGCTCTTTTTCACAGAGCGCAGATACGTGAAATATTTTTGCTGGTCCAATCCGGACGTCCAGGGGGAAGCAATCAGTTTGCGGTTCAGACGGTCAGCATAGGGCTGAATCTTCGGCTGAATTTCCATCATGAAATAGGTAAAGCTGTCCTGGAGTTTTTTATCTTCCGTATTACATGTCATCCGGATATGCCGCCAGGAAATATCTTCGCTGATAACCGCTTCCATTTCGCTCATGTCTTTCAACCACTTTTCCATGGCAGGCAGGTCATCAAGCGGCCGTTCGACGAGGTCTTCAAAATAAGGTGCGATTGAATTCCAGTCGGTAATTGCAAAATTTTCGGGAAGAAAAACGCGAACAGGTTTTTCGATTTCTGCTGTTTGAACTGTCTTCATAAAAAATAACGGGATTGAATGAATGACCACATCAGGTCATTTCTTTTTAGCCGGTTTTTTTTCCGCAGGTTTGGAAGCGGATTTCTTCGCTGTTTTTGTTTCAGCAGGCGATTCTTTTTTTGCAGCCGATTTTTTCGCAGGCTTTTCCTCTTTTTTAGGCTCCGCCTTTTTCGCTGCTTTTTTTTCAGGCTCTTTTATTTCAGTTTTAGCCTCTGCCTTCTTCGCCGGTTTTTTAACTTCTTCCTCTTTTGTTTGTTTGGTCTTGCGTGCGGGTTTTTCTTCCGTCACTTCGGAAGCCGTTTCCGTGACCTCTTCCTCTTCGGATGGTTCGGATAGTTTCAGTTCTACCTGGTTCTTGTCCAGCACACCGAACCATTTTACCATCTTTTTTAAATCGCTGGTATAAACCCTGTCAAAATCGAGTTCAGGATATACTTTTTCAAAGTAAGACTTTAAACCATCGGCGTCTTTCTCGTCGGGAAGTTTTTCCCCTGAATCCTGCATGGCTTTCAGGATATCGACGAGGTTTACGTTATGCCGGGTAGTATATACTTCAATACTTTCAAGGTGGGAAAACTGGTGCACCCTGCTCGAAACGAAGCGTGTGCTCTTATCGTCCAGAGACCTGACGATCCCGCCGTCTGATTTGCTGCTGATGAGTTCAAACAATCCGGGAAGGCCCGTGATCGCAATAATCTTCGAATATTCCATAATAATGAACTAAATAGTTAAGCGAGGTGCAAGTTAAAGATAAAAAAGGAACCTGTCATCGCGCAGAGGTCCGGGGTGCTGGTATGATTTTTTACTGGATGTTGAATACTAAAAATTTGTTTTATGGAAAAATCGAAGGAAATAATTGAGGTGTTGAATGACCTGGTCCTGATCAATAATGACCGGATTGTCGGTTATCAACGTGCAATAAAGGAGCTGAAACAGGAAGACAACGACCTGCGTTCTCTTTTTGATCAGATGATCCTTGAAAGTCAGCAGATCAAATCCGATCTCACCCGCGAAATCCAGGTTTTACGTGGAAATGTAGAGGAAGGAACTACGGGCATGGGTAAAATATACCGCGCCTGGATGGACGTCAAAGCTGTTTTCACTGGCGAGAACCGGCATACCGTATTGTCAAATTGTGAAGCAGGGGAGGATGCAGCCCAGTCAGCTTATTCCAAAGCGCTTCAGTCGGATTCCCTCCCGGCCTTTATCAGAGAGATGCTGACCCGTCAACAGGCTACGCTCAAAGATTCCCACGATGAAATCAGGGATCTGAGAAATCAGTTTGCCTGAGAAAAAGACAGGACTTAAAAGGACCTTATCACCCGGTACGACCGGGGAAAAAAGGAAAGACCCGGTTAATTCCGGGTCTTTCATATTTATATTGATGACCAAACCAACTATCTTGATCTGCTTCCTCCCCCACGTGATCCGCCTCCGCCGCCACCACCACCGGAACGGGATGCCGAGCCACCACCGCCACCACCGCCGGAAGAAGGTCTGAATCCTCCGCCGCCCCCCGAAGAAGGCCTGAATCCACCAGAAGAAGGACTGGAAGGAATTCTCTGGAAATTCTGTGCCCTCATTTCGCCACGACTCCTGTTTATTTGCTGACGGTCGAGATTCTGGACTTCGGGTCTTGCGCTGTTTACCGGCGACCACGACCTGTTCTGTCGCTGTTGCCAACTGCTGTTGGACTGTGCGCGCTGATATACATTGCCCTGGCGATCTGAATACACAGAAGGCCGCGGGTTGCCGGAATTGCTGCCTGATCCTCCTGAAGAATAAGAACGACCCGGATACCCGTTGTTGCCGCTTCTGTTAGAAGAATTGGGCCTGTTGCTATTCCCGTTTATACGGGGAGATCCGCTGTTCGGTATATTGCCTCTGCTGGCTGTAGGACGATTGTAATTCATTGTGCGGGTGGCTATACCTCCTGTACGTGCATAGGTCTGGGTGCTCACGCCTCCCCGGTAGCGATAGACGTTGTTGTAATAATTTACGTGAACATTATTATGTACGTAAAAGCTGTTTCCGTAATAACCATAAGGCCTGTAACCTCCGTACCAGCAGGCAGGATGATAATATGAAGGACCCCACCATCCGCATCCATGGTAACCATAACCATAGTAGCCGTAACCATAACCGTATCCGAAACCTATACTAAACCAGCTTTGAGGATAACCCCAGCCGAATCCCCAGCCAAATCCCCAGCCATAGTATGGTGTATAAGCGAAATTGAATCCCCATGACCATGGTCTTGGATAATAGTAGGCTCCATACCAGGGTGCATAATAGTATCCTGTTCCATAAACCACGGTAGGACCATACACATAACTGTTGAGGTATCCGGGTGTATACCCTTCATACACGTAATCAGAATTCACATCGTAGATATGTACATATTTGGCATTGTAAACGGGATAACTCGGTGGAATCAGGTCAACATCCACTGGACGAACTGTACTCACCGACCAGGGACCCGTTGCATTCGGTGAAACAAACCAAACGCCGTTGTCAACGGTATAGAACAATCCGTCGCCGCCATTACGGAGAACAGTTGAAGCCGTATTTACTGCATATTGGAGGTTCGTACCGTCGATATCAGTAAATTTTGGACGACCATCATAAGTTACTGTTGTATTGGTTGAGTGCCGGTCCACTTTCGCGGTCTGCGGAATTTCGGCATCCATCACGGCATCTCTGGCAGCATCGGTACCCGCCACGCTGGCGAGTACATTGTCTTTTGCTGAACCCGGCGGAATCTTTGCAAAATCGGCCGGCAGCTGGTCAGCAGGTATAAAATGCCAGTTGTCTGAATTCAGATTTTTTGTCTGATACCATCTTCCAGAGATCAGCACGAAGTACTGCTGTGAATTTTCATCCATGAAAATATCATTGTCCGAATTGCTTATATACAACAGATTCGTTCCTTCTATCGGGGTGAAGCCGGGTTCTCCGTTAGACTGGATCAGCTCCGCAGGTGTTGTGCTTACAATAATGTCCGGCACAACAGAGGAACTCTGCCCGTTATTAGCGGCAGATGCGTTGTTATTTCTTGAATTTTCTGTAATTGTTTTTTCTGCCGCACGCACGTTTTCCGGAACCTGTTCACCGGCTTTCCTATAAGGGCCGGTAGCCGCATTGGATACATACCAGTGTTTTGCTCCGTAGAGGTAGAAAAGCCCGTCACTGTTTTTCAGGATGGTGAACGGTGTGTTGACTACCAGGTCCAGGTTCAGCTCTTTGTTGTGCTGCAACTTCGGTGTTCCATCGATCAATACGAGCATCGATGGATGAGTTACAAATATGATTTTCGGTGGTTTGGTGCTGATGTTCTGGGAAATTTTTGTTTCCTGCTGGTTTTGGTTAAGTGAAGCAACGATTTCATCCAGTGAGATCAGGCCGGCGGCTTCCGGAAATCCGGTTTCCAGCGCATCATCAATGAAATCAATTGAATCCTGGCCATCGATGGCAGGAATTCGAATGGATGTCACGTCGAGGTTTTGAACGGCAAGCGTTCTGTTATCCCGGTCCGTTTCCACTTTCGCCGTTCCCCAGAAGGCGCCGAAAACGGGATCATTGCTGCCATTGTATAAGATGGAAATGGCGGAGCGGAATTTCAGGGTATTACCCTGGAACGATTCCGGCTCAGGCTGGTATACTTTGATAAGGCCGTTTTTAGTGCTGATTTCCTTTGGCCATTCATCGGAAGCCCTGGCAAAGCCGAAGCAAAGCAGGAGAACCGGAAGCAGAAACAGCAACGGGTTAAATTTTTTCATATGTAAGAGTTTTGGGTGCATGGTAAAAATTGATAATCAATATATTATGTCCCTTTCTCAAAAGAGGGGGTCCGTGTAAGGGTAAGACCTGATGAAAGGTCAAAAGTTTAGCCTTTTGAACAAAAGGAAATGTTAAATCCTACCGGTCCTAATGAACTGACCGTCTCCCGTTCATTAACGGAGATGTTCGCCCTTTGGTATAGAATTACAGGCTAATGGGTTATGAGGTTTCCCAGGGCAGTGAGATCAATGCGCTTCAAGCGAGTTGAGGCCTTAACAATTATGAGGTTTTCCAGGGCAGTGAGATCAATGCGCTTCAAGCCAGTTCAGGCCTGAACCAATTTCTGCCTCCACGGGCACATTGTTGGGCAGCGGGAGGGCGGTCTGCATGCATTCAATAATAATGGGTTTGATCATTTCGAGTTCATCTTTAAGAACATCAAAAACCAACTCGTCATGAACCTGCAGGAGCATTTTTGACTTAACACCTTTTTTTTCAAAAGCTTCATGAATTCTGATCATGGCCAGTTTGATCATATCCGCCGCCGTGCCCTGAATCGGTGAATTGATGGCATTTCTTTCCGCAAAGCCGCGGACGGTAAAGTTTCCAGAATTGATGTCACGAAGCCACCGTTTCCGGCCCATCAGCGTTTCCACATATCCCTTTTCTCTGGCCTGGTTGATCGTGTCATCCATATATTTCTGAATATTGACAAACTGTTTTTTGTAGTTGTCAATGATTTCTTTGGCTTCGCTCCTGGAAATTCCCAAGTTGTCGGCCAGACCGAAAGCGCCCTGTCCGTAGATGATCCCGAAGTTTACACTTTTGGCCTTGTAGCGCATTTCCTTGGTAACGTCTTTTTCTTCCACGCCAAAAACTTTGGCGGCGGTAGCCGTATGGATATCTTTTTTTTCTTTAAAAGCGCGACACATATTGGGGTCGCCGCTGATACCGGCCACGATGCGCAATTCGATCTGGGAGTAATCTGCAGACACCAGAACATGGCGGTCATCTCGGGGGATGAATGCTTTCCGGATTTCCCGCCCCCTTTCCGTACGCACAGGAATATTCTGAAGATTTGGATTGTTGCTCGAAAGGCGGCCGGTTACTGCCACGGCCTGGGCATAGCTTGTATGAACGCGGCCCGACCTCAGGTTAACGATGGCCGGTAATGCATCCACATAAGTGGATTTCAGCTTGGTCAGTTCCCGGTAAGCCAGGATATCGTCAACGATTTTGCTTTGATGCGCCAGCTTCAGCAACACATCTTCTCCGGTTGCATACTGGCCGGTCTTTGTTTTTTTAGCTTTTGGATCCAGCTTGAGTTTTTCAAATAACACTTCACCAAGCTGCTTTGGAGAAGAAAGATTGAATCTGACACCGGCTTCGCGGTAAACATTGGCTTCCGCGGCGGCTGCTTCTTTTTCCAGTTCCTTTGAATATTCTTTCAGGAAATCCATATCTACACGGATTCCCTCGAATTCCATAGCGGTCAGCACTTTTACCAAAGGATTTTCCACTTCTTCGAAGACTTTCCTGACGGATTTCTTGTCGAGCAGTGGTTTAAAGGAATCTCTCAGCTGCCAGGTGACATCGGCGTCTTCTGCAGCGTACTCCGTTATCTTTTCCAGTGCAACATCACGCATATTCCCCTGGCCCTTTCCTTTTTTACCTATCAGGTCTTCAATCGGCACGGGTATATATCCGAGGTACTGGGCACTCAGCAAATCCATGCTTCTCTTCCCGTCGGGATCGATAACATAATGCGCCAGCATGGTATCGAAAACATTTCCAAGAATTTCGATTCCATACCATTTTAGTACAAGGAGGTCATATTTTATATTCTGTCCTATCCAGGTCCTCGACGGATCATTGAACAGGGGTTTAAATTCTTCCAGAATGCTTAGAACCGTTTCGCGGTCCTGGGGCACGGGAACATAACAGGCTTCGCCCGACTTCCAGGAAAAACTCAGCCCGACCAGGTCGGCATTGTTGGCGTCGATACCGGTCGTTTCAGTATCAAAAGAAACTTCCTTCTGTTTTTCGAGCTGAAGGATCAGGGATTTTCTTTTTTCTGCCGTTTCTATGCTGGTATACGTGTGCGGCGTGTTTTTTACGTTTTTCTCGGCGACAATGGCCGGCGCCTCGTCCTCTTCCTCCTGTGTATCGGCAGCCACCACAGCCTGTGGAACAACATTTCCGAACAGGTCCTGCTGCACGCCTTCCGGTTGTGGTTTAAGACCGTTGGCGCCGGGCAGCTCTTCACCCAAAATCCTTTTGGCTACGGTCCGGAATTCCAGATCAACAAATACCTCGCGCAGCGCCTCCCGGTTCATGTCTTTTAACCTGAAATCCTCTTCGTGAAAACTTACCGGCACATTGGTGATGATCGTAGCCAGCTTCTTGCTCATCAGCGCAAGCTCTTTACCCGCTTTCACTTTTTCACCTACTGCGCCCTTAATGTTTTCGGCATTGGCCAGGATATTTTCAAGGCTTCCAAACTCGCCGAGGAGTTTTGCGGCTGTCTTCTCGCCGATGCCCGGTATGCCTGGTATATTATCCACGCTGTCTCCCATGAGTCCCAGGATATCAATTACCTGATCGACCGATTGTATATTCCATTTTTCCAACACCTGCTGCGGTCCGATAATTTCCACCGTGCCGCCCTGGTAGCCGGGTTTATAAATTTTCACTTTTTCGTTCACCAGCTGACCATAGTCTTTGTCCGGCGTGACCATAAATACTTCATAACCTTCTGCTGCTGCCTGCCGGCTTAAGGTCCCGATCACGTCGTCGGCCTCAAAACCATCCAATTCCATGATGGGAATATTAAATCCGCGGATTATTTTCTTGATATCGGGGATGGCGATGACAAGATCTTCCGGCGCTTCCTGGCGGTTGGCCTTATAGTCAGAGAAATCAATATGCCGGTCGGTAGGCGCTTCCGTATCGAAACATACCGCCATGTGGGAAGGTTTCTGGTTATTGATCAGCTCCACGAGGGTATTGGTAAAACCAAACTGTGCATTGGTGTTTTTTCCTTTGGATGTGATGCGCGGTGCGCGGATCAGCGCATAATAGGCACGAAATATCAGCGCCATGGCATCGAGCAGAAATAATTTTTTTTCCATAACCGGGCTAGTTTTTCATTTCCGTTAGTTTCTTCTGCAGGATAAACATATTGTCCCGCAGTCTGGCCGCTTCCATAAAATCGAGGTCGCGGGCTGCTTTTTCCATTTCTTTTTTGATCCGGCTGATCGCTTTTTCCATCTGGGGAATCGTCTGGTATTCGGTTTGTTCTTCGGCAGCCACGGTCACAAGGTCCTGACCGGCGGCGATGGCCCGCGGATTGTTTTCATCGAATCCTTTGATGTCCAGAACCGAAGTGGAAGCAAAGACATCCTGCCTTGACTTTAATATAGTTCTCGGTGTGATTCCGTGCTCCTCGTTATAGCTGATCTGTTTTTCGCGGCGCCGGCTGGTTTCATCAATTGTCCGCTGCATACTTTCCGTCATCTTATCAGCATAGAAGATCACCAGTCCTTCCACATTCCGCGCTGCCCGGCCGGCCGTCTGGGTGAGCGATCTTTCATTTCTGAGAAAGCCTTCCTTGTCTGCGTCGAGGATGGCGACGAGCGACACTTCCGGCAGGTCAAGCCCTTCGCGTAACAGGTTTACTCCCACGAGCACATTGATTTCTCCAAGCCTCAGTTTTCTTAGAATCTCCACTCTTTCCAGCGTGTCCACTTCACTGTGAATATACTGGGATTTGATATTCAGGCGGTGCAGGTACTTATCCATTTCTTCTGCCATTCTTTTCGTCAGCGTGGTAACCAGGATGCGGCCGCCTTTGGCTATACGCTGGTCAATCTCTTCAAGGAGATCATCAATCTGATTCACACTGGGGCGTATTTCAATAGGCGGATCGAGCAGCCCGGTCGGCCTCACTACCTGTTCCACCACAACCCCGCCGCATTTGTCCAGTTCATAATCGCCGGGAGTAGCGGAGACGAAAATGGTCTGGTCGGTCATGGATTCAAATTCATGAAAATTCAACGGCCGGTTGTCTAAAGCCGATGGAAGGCGGAAGCCATAATCCACGAGAATTAGTTTTCTGCTTCTGTCGCCGCCGTACATCCCGCTGACCTGCGGAATCGTCTGGTGACTCTCATCGATCACGCAAAGGAAGTCTTTAGGAAAATAATCCAGCAGACAGAACGGTCTGGTGCCGGGTTTGCGACGGTCAAAGAACCGGGAATAATTTTCCACCCCGTTACAATAGCCAAGCTCACGGATCATTTCAACATCAAAATTTACGCGCTCGCTGAGTCGCTGGGCTTCTATGAATTTGCCAGTGCTTTTAAAATAGCCGACCTGGGCAGCCAGCTCGTCCTGGATCTCGGCAAGCACCTGGTTGATAACATCCTTAGGTGCCAGGTATAAGTTTGCAGGAAAGACGGCCGCGTTGTCCATAGGAGCAATACGTTTACCCGTTTTCAGTTCAAAACTTTCAATTTCCTCCACCTGATCCCCAAAAAATGAGACCCTGTAACCATAGTCCAGGTAAGGAAGGTTGATGTCAACGGTATCACCCTGTACCCTGAAACTGCCCCTTTTAAATTCGAACTGGTCTCTGTTGTAGAGTGCATTGACGAGGGAATGCAGAAATCCCTGCCTGGAAATGACCTGACCCCGGTTGATCCGCACGATACCGTTTTCGAATTCGTCGGGATTTCCGATTCCATAGATGCAGCTCACGGAAGCAACGACGATGATATCTCTTCGCCCGCTCAGAAGCTGGGTGGTAGCCTGAAGTCGCAGTTTATCCAGTTCTTCATTGATGGAAAGGTCCTTTTCAATATAGGTGTCGCTCACCGGCATATAGGCTTCGGGCTGGTAGTAGTCGTAGTACGAAACAAAATAGCCGACAGCATTATCGGGGAAAAACGATTTGAATTCGCCGTAGAGCTGGGCCACCAGGGTTTTATTGTGTGTAAGCACCAGGGTAGGCTTTTGCACTTCCTGTATTACATTGGCAATGGTAAAGGTCTTCCCCGACCCCGTCACGCCCAGCAATGTCTGGTATTTTTCTCCTTCCATGAGCCCACGGGTCAGCTGCCGGATCGCGTCCGGCTGGTCCCCTGCAGGTGCATAGGGTGAATGCACTTTAAACTTCAATTTTTTTCGATTTTGGAGAACCTGTAAGTTAAGAAATTTGGCCTTTTCAGACACTTGCGAAAGAAGTGAAAAACGTCTTTTAATGCCTGTGGGCTACTTCTTTTTTTTCTTTTTCTCTTTCCCGGCTTTGTTAAAAGGATCCCAGGCAATTTTAACCTTTCCGTCATCACCGCGTCTTGCCCGGAGTCTTGCGCTGATTCCCGTCTTGCTGTTTATCCCTTTGTTCACCAGCGTCGTGTCGCGTTTTGATTTGAGATTGTTCAGGGGGACCTGGATACTGAGGTCCGGCCCCGTTTTTATATTATAATTTCCTTCCACAAACATGGTGATTACGGAAGACCGGATCTCCATCCTGTTGATAAGGACATCTTCTCCATTGATTTCAAGCAAATCATGCAGCTCCGCGAAATGGACATCAGAGAAATTTCTTTCTTTGAAAACCGTTTCCTGTATTTTTTGCACGGGTTCAAAATTGATCAGCTGCCCGTCCTGCAGGTTGAATTTTACAAATCCATGGGTCTGATCCGGAATCAGCACTGCCTTGCTGGTGAATCCGCCTTTCATGGTAATATCAGCCGAAAGCAGACCGCTGAGGTTTTTGTCAGTGGGTGATTTCAAACCAAAATTGTTAAACGCATAGAAGATCCGGCTGACGTTTATGTTTTTCAGCTCGGCTTGTACCGAGAAGGGATTTCCTGATGATTCGTTAAGAAGGCTTCCCTGCAGGGATATGGTTCCGCCGGCATGCTGAAGTTTGATGTCCTGGAGCCGGATAGCATCATCATCCATATTGATTCTGGCCATCAGGTTTTCGGCATTAAACTTTTTGTAGATCATCTGCCTGGCCGCGAGGTTAAACTGAATGTTCGCTGTTTGGAGCAGGTTGGTGAATTGTTTCATAGTTTCTGCGAGCAGCACCTGTTTCTTTTTGGCAGAGACCTTCTGCTGTTTTTTGCTGAGAAAGCTGGTAAAATCATTCAGATTTAATTTATTTGAACGGATTGACCATTCAAACGCCATTTTCTTATTCTTCTGACTTATCAGATAAAAAAGACTTTTGACCGAGCCCGACATCACAAGGTCGGTGGTCCCCGAATTCATACTCAGCTGGTCGACAATCATATCCTTGCCTGTAAATCTTATTACCCCGGTCCCATTGGTGAAAAGCAATTTCCTGGGAACGTACTGGATTGTTGCAGAATCGAGATTGAAACTGCCACTCAGCATCCGGAGGCTGTCGTATTGAGATTCCAGGGAACCATTGTACAAAAGGTCAACTCTTCCGGAACCTGAAGGGAAGGAAAGCACCGTCTCATCGAAAATATTGTTGAGGGGTTCGAGCCTAAAGCGGGAGGTGACGTGCATATACATCCGTGGGTGGATGAGGTTGCGAATCACCAGGGAATCACATTGAAAATCCATGCTGTTCCAGTTTGCCCTGAGTGGTGAAAAATGCATGACGGTATTGGAATCTTCATGGCCCTTTCCCCGGATCTCTTCGTTGTTAAATGTGGCGGTAAAACTGCTGTTGCCGATATTGGCCATCGGTGTGATGACGGTCTGGTCTTCCACATTGAGCCGGATATGCACCTGCGGCGTGAGGTATTGTGCTTCGGAGTTGTCGAGTGACCCGGTAAGACGCGTGATGGTACCCGAGATATCGTATGGCTTAAGCTTTTCGCGGATATTGGTTGCGAGAAACGATGCCGCTTTTCTGAAAGCAAGCCGTTCTGTTTCGAAGTCCAGTTTAAATGGGGTCGGAATTTCTTTCAGAAAAAATTTACCCGTAAAAGTGAAGGGTTGGTTATCGACTTTTAGTTTGATTTTTCTAAACTCCAGGATCCCTGTGGCAGGGTTGAACCGGACCGGAAACCTGCCACTGACGGCTTTGTTTTCGAGATAGGGACCCCGTTCCATATTAAATATCAGGTGTTGCACTTTACAATCCAGGTTCAGGTCGATGTCCAGGATCCTGTCTTCTTCATTGCCACGGATCTTTGCCTCCAGGCGATGCACTTCAAATCCGAAAAGCTTATGTTTATCCTGCTTATCGATCGTAACTAACCCGTCGGAAATACGGATGATGGGAAACTCGGTCGTCTTTGAATCTGTTTTTTTCGGCTGCCCCCGCTGTTTGAACATGGAGGTATTGTCGTAGTGATTGCTGTCTGTAAACAAATAAATAGCGGGCTTTTCCAGATCAATCCGGCCAATGGCAATTTTGCCGAAGATCAGGTTAAAAAAATTCAGGGAAGCATAGGCTCTTGGAATTTTGGCCAGGTCGTGATGATGCTGGCTCCAGAGGCTGTCCCGCACCACGAGTGAATCGATGGTAAAGGAGATACGGGGGAAGGTATGACCGAATCCCAGGCTGATGTCGCTGAGGAGGATCTCACCTCCGTTGAGATTTTCCTTTGCCTTGGATTCAATAAAGGTGATGACTTCTTTCTTGTGTTTGGCCAGATAGATCCAGCCGCCGATAAAGCCCAGTATCAGAAGGCAGACGATAACAGCAAGAACCCTGAGGCTGATCCGGATAAATCTTTTCATATTCAGTGATTTCTGGTCCGGAGACTTAAAGAGGAGAATTAAAGATAGGAAGAATGCGCGGGGGTATACGGGCCGGTCCAACCCGGTTTATTTCATTACCCTTTTCACGTACAGGCTATAGTCGGGCTGAACGACATCATAGTCCTGATGCATAAGAGGGGAGGTCAGCAGGAAGTCTGCAGTCGACCGGTCGCAGGCAAAAGGAATATTCCAGACGACACCCAGACGTAAGAGGGCTTTGATATCGGGATCATGCGGCTGGGCTTCCATCGGATCCCAGAAAAAGATCAGCACATCGATTTTTCTTTCGGCGATCCGGGCGCCGATCTGCTGATCCCCTCCAAGTGGCCCGCTCATGAATTTGGTGATGGGAACGCCTAGCGCTTTTTCCAACAGCCTTCCCGTGGTGCCGGTTGCAAAAAGCCTGTGCCTCGAAAGGACCGTCTTGTTATAAACCGCCCATTCGATAAGCTCTGTTTTTTTATTGTCGTGGGCAACAAGGGCAATGCGTTTGTTGGCGTCCATTTTATAAATGCTGCTCATGTACGCAAGATAGTCCAAGGCTTCGATGGATTGCGGCGGAAATTAGTTTTGAAAATATCTGCACATGGTTCGCAGTCTACCTGATGCCGCTGAAACATTTACCAGGCGCGGGTTTCAGCGCTACAGGTCATGACCGTCCCGTTGTTGCGGAAGCCGGGTGTACAGGCGGCCATACAAAAAGTTTTTTGGAACGGCATGGAATTTGTTCACAGCTTATCCACATTTACTATCCCATGAAGGAACTTCAGTTGTGGCTCCTGTCAGTATTATTATACTGCGCAGCCTTCGGTCAAAACTCCGATCCTTCCAAAGACCGCCCCGCTGCGGTACCGGAAGACAATCCATTCAGCCTGTTTACAGTCAGCTTCCAGAACGGCCGGGCATTGCTGCGCTGGTCAGCGCCTGTTCAGTCGGAAGATTTCTTTATAATTGAGAAGAGCCCGGACGCCGAGCATTTTGAAATGCTCAGCGCGATAGGCGCAACTTCTGCACAGGATTCGGTCTATACACTAACGGACAATGCAGCGGGTACGGGGACGATATTTTACCGCATAAAAATTTCAGGAAGGAGCGGACGTGAACTCTATTCGCGTGTTATAAATACACAGGCTTCAACTCCTGTCGAATTCCGTTTTTACCCAAACCCGGTCGACAAACTTTTGATTGTAAGAACGGCGCATGCGATCAGTATCCAGGTTATGGATAGTTATGGTATTGTGCTGATTAACCAGGAACTCGAGCCGGGTATGCAGATCCTGAATGTGTCAGGATTACAAAAAGGAAATTATATCCTGAAAGCTACGGACAAGACTACCAGCGCGAGCTATTCAGAACAACTTGTAAAAAATAATTAAAAGAGAGTACGTAATTCGTTTCCCATATTGCGGAATTGAATCTTTACGTATATCTTTACCTCGGTTTTTCATAGGATATTGGATTTTAAAACGGGGTTGAATTTTTATTCTGACCCCTTTTTTTTTGCCCATGCTCATCGGCTACTCTCATAAAGTTTTATACGGCATCCGCAGGATCACCTTAGTATACCGCGATTGCTTACCTGCCTCTTTCCGGACGCAAAAAGGGCCGTCCTTTCAGACAGCCCATATACTTACCAACCCAAGTTTTTGATATTTATTTTTCTACCGTTGCCCCTTCCTGGGACTCTCTGATTTTTGCTCGGATTTTGGCTTCGATCTCGGTGGCGAGTTCGGGATTGTCAAGTAATAATTGCCGGACGGCATCTCTGCCCTGGCCGAGTTTGTCTGTTCCGTAACTGAACCAGCTGCCGCTTTTCTGGACAATACCCAGTTCCACGCCCATATCGATCACTTCCCCCATTTTGGAGATGCCTTCTCCGAATATAATATCGAATTCGGCGCTGCGGAAGGGGGGTGCAACCTTGTTTTTTACCACTTTTACTTTCACGTGATTCCCGATGGCTTCCTCACCATCTTTTATCTGGGCCAGGCGACGGATATCCAGCCGGACGGAAGCGTAGAATTTCAGGGCATTGCCACCGGTGGTGGTCTCCGGGTTGCCGAACATCACGCCTATCTTTTCACGAAGCTGGTTAATGAAAATGCAGATGGTATTGGTCTTGCTGATCGTGGCCGTCAGCTTCCTTAAGGCCTGAGACATCAGCCGGGCATGCAATCCCATCTTGCTGTCACCCATTTCGCCCTCCAGTTCTCCCTTCGGTACAAGGGCGGCGACCGAGTCGATCACGACCACGTCCAGCGCACCTGAAAGGATAAGCCGGTCGGCTATCTCCAGGGCTTGCTCACCGTAATCGGGCTGCGAGATCAGCAGATTGTCGACATCCACACCCAGTTTTCGCGCATAGTTGCTGTCAAATGCATGTTCCGCATCAATAATGGCACACATGCCGCCTTTTTTCTGCGCTTCCGCAATGACATGCGTGGCAATCGTTGTCTTTCCGGAGGATTCCGGACCATAAATTTCGACTACCCTTCCCCGGGGGAGTCCGCCGATTCCCAGCGCGACATCCAGCCCAATGGAACCGGTGGAAACAACTTCCATCGGATCGGTACTTTTTTCATTCATCATCATCACACTACCCTTCCCAAAGTCCTTATCTATTTTATCAATGGTCAGCTTAAGCGCTTTTAGTTTTTCTGCATTTGACATGGCTCGTTTTTTTAGTCTTTCAAAGTAGTTGATTCCTCAAATGTAGTACAAATATTTTATTCACACTAATAATTTTAGTAAGTAAACGCTAATTATTTTGGCGGTGCCAACAGGTGCTTTCGGCGACTGTTTTACAAAGAGAAGCTATTTAGCCCCTCCGGTCAATACAACGAAAGTGGTAAACCGGGGAAACAGATATCCTGGTTCCCCGGGGCCCACGAGCCGGCACCGGTGACAGGCCCTGCCAGCTACCCCCAATCAACCGGGTAATTGCCGGATAAACTGCAGGGGTCGGCGTCAGATTAAAATTCCGGGAGACTTTAAACCTTTGTTTCCTTTCCCGGTCTATTGAGTGCCCGAAAGCATTAAAAAAAGTAACTATGAAATTTAGAATTCTCTTTTCCGCGCTGTTCGTTTTTTTTCTCGCCTTTGCCCAGACCAGCCGTGCCGGCAGGTTAACAGAGACGACATCGGCCACTGCGGATTTCAGACCACCGCACCATCACCATCACCATCACTATCATCACCGCCATGCAAGACATGGATACTATAGCAGGGCGCATGGCCGCCATCACCGCCACGACAGGAGACTGGCTTACCGCCACGGAGCTCATCATCACCATGGACGTGAGGGAGCCGGACGGAAAGTGGTCAGGGCCTGACAAAAAATAATTCCAACGGGAAAACGGGACGCGTGTTTGTTGGTTTTAGTTTCAAGTGAAAATCCACAAGTCATTGTGGATTTTTTTATTGCTTTCTGAAATGAACACCCGTCGTATACATTACCTGTCAAAAAGAAAGACTGATGGGATTTTGCATGTTTAGGGTTAGCTTAGTGAACCGTTGGATATGAACCCATCCGAATCAGCCGACCGAAGTCAGATCCATTTAAAAAGAGCGATCAACCTGCCTACCGGTATTTTACTGGTGGCCGGGATCATGATCGGATCGGGGGTATTCAAGAAGATTGCGCCGATGTCGCATTCCCTGATGAGCGAACCGGCCATTCTCGCAGCCTGGATCACCGCCGGCATCATGACAATTTTCGGGGCCTTTACCTATAGTGGATTATCGTCCCTGACCGAAAATACCGGGGGGACGTATGAATACATCAGGCTGACTTTCGGGGAGCTTCCGGCCTTTCTCCTCGGGTGGACTTATTTTATGATCGTAGGTACGGGTTCGATAGCAGCCCTGGCATTTGTTTTTTCCCAGTCCGCAGATGCGCTTTTCCACTTCCCGGTTCTTTTTGGTGATCAGCAGGATATTTCCATCGGCCATTTCATCTACCCTTTCCGCGGGTTTGCAGTAAAACTGCTAGCCATCACGATGATTGTCCTGCTCACGGGCTACAATATACGCGGGATAAAAAAGGGGGGCAATCTCAACAATGTGGTAACGGCGGCAAAAATTCTGGGGATCGTACTGCTGATCGTCGCCGGACTATTCTATGGTCATCCGTCGGACAACGGGAACTCCATCACGCCCGTAATCGGAGGAACAGCCCTGTTTAGTGGATTTTTTTCCGCCCTGCTCAGCGCGCTATGGGCATACGACGGATGGGCCAACATCACATTTGTAACCGGTGAAATAAAAAATCCGAAGCGCAACCTGCCCTATGCCGTTATCGGCGGAGTGGGTATTGCCACCCTCTTATATGTGACCCTGAACTGGGTTTATATGAAAGTCCTTACACTTGAACAGCTTTCAGCCATCCCGGAACATCGCATTGCCGCGGCCGTAGTGTCGGAATCCCTCTTCGGACATGCGGGCGCGACACTGATCATTGTGCTTATACTGATATGCACCTTCGGCGCCCTGAACGGATGTGTCATTTCCTATCCGCGTATCAGCTACAGGATGGCACAGGAAAAAGTTTTTTTTAAAAAAGCAGCCTATGTCCATCCGGTCTTTAAGACACCATATGTCGCTTTGATCTATACCTGCCTGTGGAGTTGTGTGCTGGTCCTCACCGGAACCTTTGACGAGATTACCAACCTGGTCGTTTTTTCGGGATATTTCTTTTTCGGGCTCGCGGCACTGGGTTTAATAAAGATGAAAAGACAAAAAAAAATCGTCCAGAAGGTGATAGGGTATCCCGTCGTACCGGTTATCATCATCCTGTTTTGCCTCACGCTCATGATCAATACACTGGTCGTCCAGACCAAAGCCTCCATCCTTGGACTTCTCCTCATGTTTTCGGGCCTGCCTTTTTATTTTTTCTTCAAAAAAACCTGGAAAGGGAATCCGTAGCGATAAGAGAATATTTTAAGACAACAATCTGGCCCCGGATTGTCCAAAACCGGAAGATTCGTTTGTCATACAGGTGTTATCCGGCAGGAAATAAAACCGCGGATCCGAAACATGGCAAAATATTGCAGGCTCTTTCAGCTATTTCTGATCTTTATACCGCTGGCCGTGTTTGCTGTTGTTGCTATGTTCCTGGGCATATTGCTGGTGGGGTTCCGTCGCCGGAGTATTTAATTGTTAACCGGTAAATTTTTAAACATGGACGAATTTATTTTAATCTTCCGTCATGAAGACGGGAACAAGGTCGCTTCACCCGAACAGATCCAGGTATGGATGAAACAAACTATGGACTGGATCGGCGGCATCACGGCAAAGAACAAATTTGTAGGCGGCAATGGCCTTCCATTTGATGATGCGCGCGTGGTTCATCACAAAAATTTGGTCACCAACGGTCCTTTCGGTGAGATTAAAGAAACAATCGGCGGATATATTATCGTCAAAGCAGATTCTTTGGAAGAAGCCGTGGAATTTGCAAAAGGCTGTCCTGTGCTTCAGGGTGACGGCAATACGGTTGAAGTGAGAAAGATAGCCCGCCGGGACGGCATTCACTAAAAATGGATCAACAGGAACTGATACCACATCTGTTCAGGACCGAGTACCGGAATATTGTTTCTGTTCTCGCCAGGAAATTCGGATTCGGGCAGGTCGAAATTGCCGAAGACATGGCCAGCGATACTTTTCTCGCCGCGGCACAGGTCTGGGGTATTGGCGGCCTGCCTCAGAATCCGGTAGCCTGGCTCTACCAGGTAGCAAAGAATAAAGCAGTCAACTATCTGCAGAGAGATAATCGTTTCAGGAATAAAGTGGAAAAGGAATTGACGCATCTTTCAAATATTTCAGAAGAACCGGAGATCGATCTCTCTCCCGGAAACATTAAAGACAGCCAGTTGCAAATGATGTTCGCCATCTGCCATCCTTCCATTCCCCCTGAAGCGCAGATCGGACTTTCCCTGCGTATCCTCTGCGGTTTCGGAATAAATGAAATTGCAGACGCATTCCTGACCAGCACAGATACGATCAATAAGAGACTGTTCCGGGCGCGTGAAAAACTACGCGCTGAAAAAATTGAAATTGTCATGCCGGATACCCGTCAGATGGAAGAGCGCCTGGACACCGTACTGACTACCATTTACCTGCTTTTTAACGAAGGGTACTTTTCCGTCAGCGATAATTCAGGCCTTCGAAAAGATCTTTGTCTTGAAGCCATGCGCCTTTGCCATATGCTCGTGGAAAACCCTGTCACAGACAAACCCTCTGTAAATGCCCTTCTGGCGTTGATGTGCTTTCATGCGTCGCGTTTCGACGCCCGGATTGACCAGCAGGGAACACCGGTGCTTTACGACGAACAGGATGAAAGCCTGTGGAACCAGGAACTGATCAGCCATGGAGGTTTCTATTTGAAACGTTCTGCCACCGGGGATGTTTTGTCAAGGTATCATCTTGAAGCCAGCATTGCTTTCTGGAGCACACAAAAGAACGATACGAGGGAAAAATGGGAAAACGTGCTGGAACTCTATGACCGTTTTCTCGGAATGGAGTATTCGCCTGCAGCCATGCTAAACAGGATCTATGCACTGTCAAAAGTTAAAGGGAAAGAATTTGCCCTGCCGGAAGCCGAAAAGCTGGCGATGAATTACAACCCCTTCTATTTTTTACTTCTTGGAGAGTTGAATACGGGAATAGACAACAGGAAAGCAGCTATGCATTTCCGAAAAGCCCTGGAGATGGTCAGAACAGAATCTGCCAGACAGATCATCCGCCGGAAAATCGAACGTGCGGAAAAATGAAAGGCCCATGATAGAGATCATGGGCCACACTTAAAAACTATGGGAATCACTATTTTTTTGCAATAAATTCTTTCATCTGCATGACGGGGAGTTCCATTACAGTATCATAGTAGGGATTTTCAGGATCTGCCTGAATTTTTTCCAGCAGGGGCATGGCTTTTTCAGGTTCTTCGTTGCTTATATAGCTCATAGCAAGATAATATTCAGCGTCTCTTTCGAAATCGTCCGTTTTTTTCTGTTTGTTTTTCTGAATAAGCGATGTCAGCATTTCAATGGCTTTTGAAGGTTGTTTCTTTTCCAGAAAAGAAATACCTGCCAGCAGATAGTCTTCAGGCTGGGGAGCATTCAGCGTATTGAATCCGCTGATGACGCTGTCTGTCTTGCCATCCAGGAAATATTCTTTCAAATTCGAACCTTCATTGGCGCCCCGCAGGATATGCGGTACATAGGGCCTGTAGTTTTCCACGGTAAATTTTGCGGAAGCGTCTGAAGTATTCTCATAAATCGTAATAAATCCGACAAAGCAAACCAGCGCAGAAGCCATACCCAGGGTGAAATGGATGATCAGGGTAGAGGGAGATACCTTATTGTGTTTCATAAAAACGGATTGAGGTTATTGAGGTTTGGTAACGACTTTAGTAACCGCAACGGGTACCATTGTAACCTTCCGTTTTTAATTGTTATAACGACCTGATATTCAATTGATAGCCCTCATAGCCCGGCCATAGTCCATATCGTTGTGGATGGTTTTCGCGGCACTCAGGTAGGCCGGCTTTGTCTGCGCATCGAGGGGCATTTTCTGCGCCGTTTCGACAAGCAGACTGGTTTTATCCACATCCGATCCCAACCGGGAGATTTGCATCAGAAGAAGGACCCATTGATCCGGGCACAGGTTTTTTTCGTCGGTCAGCCTGCGGTAAAGATTTTGTTTGTCCACGTCGGAACCGATCGTGGCAATCCGGTCTAGCAGATAGTCGAAATGAAGCGTACCGATCAGGTGTTTATCCAAAAGCTTATCGTAGATATGTACCCTGTCGATATCCGGCTCAATAAGCGAAACGGCGTTAAGGATCTGCAGGACCAGCGTTTGTGCAACGGAATCCTGATCGATCAGAAAATTCAGGGCGCCTGCTTTATCGACATCCGAGGGTATGCTTTTCAGGACGTCAAACCATGCATTCGCCACGAGGGAATCATTGAGCTGTGAAGGAGTGATTTTTTTCAGCATAATGGATTTCGACATATTATCATCTGTTCTTCCAATAGCTATGAGAATCCGTGGCAGATCGGTATTCAGACCCGTATCGTAATTCAGAACCTTTTCATAGTAACGGATCTTAAGATTTCCGGGCCGGATACTATCCGCTTCTTTTAACAGGAGTGCGGTCCCGCCTTTTTTATAAAGCCGTTCCATTCTAGCCTCCGCATCAAAACCCCACCAGAGCGTTTGTTGAATCGCGGTAGCGGTAAAAGCACGGATTTCTTCGGGTGACTGAATGATGTTGTCTTTATTCCATACACTGTATTCGATTTCACCTTTCAGGTTGCTTTCTGCTTTTATCCGCAGGTCATTCAAACGGAATTTAAAATAAGAACCCGGCGACATGGATTTGAAAGCAGTTTCTGAATCGTTCAGTTCAATTTTTCCAGAATATTTTATTTCTTCATATAAATGATCCGACTCGATCACGATATTGGCCGTGCTTTCACCGCGCCGGTTCCTGTCCAGACCTGCCCAGGAATAATAAACCCTGATGGAAACCAGTGAAAAGGCAATCAGGAAAAATGCAAGCTTCATGATATAAACTGTTTTGTTTTAGCGGGCAGCCTGCCGGGTAAAATAATAATTGGCGCCAAAGCCGGCAGCGATGCTGATGGCAAGTATCGCCAGAGAATGCAGTCCAAAGGGTCTGATCAGGGTAACCAGAAGAAGTCCGGCCCCGATGGAAGCCAGAATACAAAACCATTGCAGCATAACCTGGCGGCTGTCTTTTTTTTCCGGCTTAAGCATTTCACGGACAATACTCTCTTCGGTCCCTTTATCGAGCATGCGGTTGCGGATCCTGTACGCATAGTACTGCCTAATGATCTGTTGTATAAAGGAAGCAATGATAAACATAGCAGCCAGGATACCGCATATATTCAGGATGTCGAAATACATCTGGCGGTCGCGAAGGGGATCAAAATTGTCAGGCGCCTGGGCCTGTACTGTGAGGGTCAGCAGGCAAATGAAAGCAAGGCTGAGGATTTTTTTCATGGTGTTCTGTTGAAAACAAACTGTTTATTAATTAGACCGGCGTTGGTTTATTATGTTTCGATTAATCACGAAAAATTCAGTTCACGCATCTGCTTCCGGAATTTTCTGTACATATCGATCGATTTATACGAAGCCGCGAGAATTGCACTAAGGGTAATGGAATAAATAAAAAAAGGCGGAATGCCGGAGAACAGGTTGAGAACATATTGCCGAAACAGGTAGGCTGGAATGGCAACGAAACAGGAAGCAAAGAATATGAGAAAGGCGAAAACGAATTTTTCCGCAACAGGATTTACCGTTCTGTCCGGCAACCGGGCCATAACCAGTTCGGTAATATTAAATTCAAACTTCGAAACGGGCATTTTATTTAGTCCGGCTGATAAGATCCGGTAAGATTCCATGGCTTCCCTACACTGTGGGCAGGACTGCAGATGGGCTGCTGTTTCTCCTGATATGCGCTCAGGATCGAATAAAAATTCCTGTATTTCCTTTTCGCCGGGATGTGTCATAAAGCTTCTTTTTGATAGTTCATCAACAGATTTTCCCTGAGCATTTTCCTTGCCCTGAACAAATGACTTTTTACAGTGCCTTCCGGAAGACCGGTGATGCTTACCAGTTCATCATAACGCATGTTCTCCTGGTGGAACAGGACAATGAGCACCCGGTAAATGGGAGGGAGTTTTTCTATTTCCTTCTGAAGGATCCGGGAGAGATCCCTCTCCGCCATCTGCCTCTCAGGATCTTTTTCAGATATGCGCATCAGCGGTGTGCTGCCTCCCTCACTGATCAGAAATTCCATATCCTGCAGGTCACCGTTAAGCGTAGGTTTTTTCTTCTCAATCCATGACAGACAGGTGTTATAGGCTATCTGGGCAATCCAGGTAGACAGTTTGGATTGGAACCTGAAAGAGCCCAGGTGGTTAAATGCTTTCAGGTAAACATCCTGCGCCAGATCCTTACGGTCTTCGGCTCCCGGAATCATTTTGATTACAATTTGGGCAACCAGCGCTTCGGTGTTACGGACAATAACGCCAAATGCTCCCTTATCCCCGCGTAAAACCCGGTTCACCAGTAGTTTATCTTCCGGAGGATGGGATTCTGTATGGGTCACCATTTATCTGACCGGTAAGGAGGAATAATGTTGCGAAATAGGTTAAATAGTCTTTCAGAAGCAACTGGAAGACCTATCCTGTCTTGCACTTTTTGATAAGGATTTAATGCTTCTCTTCCGGTTTGCCGGTATCCTTAAAACGGAAGGTCGTCGTCGTACTTAATATTCTCCGGTGAAGGCTGGTCGGTATAAGCTTCTGTGGCAGGAGATGCCGCGCTGCCGGCCGGTTCAACTTTCCAGGCCTTCACATCGGTATACCAGCGCCCATTGAATTCGCGGCTCTCAACGTCAAAATCTATTTTGAGCAGACTACCGGGTTGCAGGCGGGACGCGTCAATTTTATCGCCCCAAATGGAAATGCAGACTTTCTTCGGATACGTGGCTTCGGTCTCCACAATAATATCCTGTTTTTTCCACTGCCCGTTTTTACCCGTGCCGGTTTGCAGGGGGAGCAATTGTATAAGTTTTGCCGTCAGTTGCATAGATGATGCAAGGTAGCCAATAAAACAAACCGGTCCATTTTCCGGTTCAGTGAAAAGCCGTGTTTTTCTCGGTAAAATTTCGGTGGCTGACTGCTACGGATTTGTAATCATTACGACATTTGCAAATCGTACCATCCGTCAAAATATTTCAACGGTTGAATCGTCCTCTCAAGAAGCACACCTGTCGCTATGCGAAAAAATGAGAAATTAACTGCAAAGCCAAAACAGAAAGGTCCGGGTCTGATGAACCTGCTGAAACCTTACAGGAAGGCCGTTTACGGACTGATCCTGCTGGCGCTTCTGAGCAATGGGATCAACCTGGTGATTCCCCGCCTGGTGGCGGCAGGTATTGATTCCTATCCCTCGCGCTACCACGCCGGAGAATTATTACTGAAATTTTTTACTGCCGCTTTTTTTGTTTTTGTTTTTACCTATCTGCAAAGCATACTGCAGACCAATACGGCCGAAAGAGTCGCGCGGGATTTGCGTACAAGACTGAGTGACCGGATTTCTGACCAGAGTTATTCGATGATTGAAAAATCCAATCCGTCCAGGCTGCTGACCAACCTGACTGCAGATGTCGATTCGGTAAAATTATTTATTTCACAGGCTATCGTAACGATTGCGTCTTCGCTGATTGTTATCGTGGGCACCTGTATCATGCTGTTCTCCTTAAACTGGAGGCTGGCCCTGGCGGTTATTGCCATTATACCGATCATCAGCATAACTTTTTTTATGGTCACGCGGAGGATCCGGCCCATTTTTATCAAGGGACGCGAGATCATCGACCGCCTGAACAAGGTAATCAATGAAAGCATCCTCGGAGCCGCACTGATCCGGGTAGTCAATGCCCAGCTTCCCGAGTATGAAAAATTCCTTTCCGCAAATACGGAAGCGAAGGGACTTGGAATGAGTGTTCTTAAACTTTTTGCCTGGCTGATCCCCATCATCGTACTGACGGCATCTATGGCCAATATTTCCATTCTCGTCATAGGCGGCCGGTTCGTGATAAATAACACCATGACGCTGGGTGAATTTGCGGCATTCAACAGTTACCTGGCCCTATTGATTTTTCCCATCATACTGATCGGATTCATGAGCAACGTGATTGCCCAGGCTAATGCGAGCTACCAGCGCCTGCAAAGCGTACTTCAAATGCCGGTCGCGGAAGATCGTGGCCGCATTCGCGATGAACTGAAAGGCAATGTTGAGCTGGATGGCGTTGCATTGAATTACGGTGAGAAGCCGGTGCTGAAGGATATCAATTTCACCGTGCCCGCCGGAACCAGCCTGGCGATTGTCGGCCCGACAGCTGCCGGAAAATCACAGCTGCTTAATCTGCTGAGCGGGCTTATACAACCTTTAAAGGGAAAAATCCTATTCGACGGGCGGCCCCTGGATGAATATGACAAAGAAAATTTTTACAGGCACGTGGGAATTGTTTTCCAGGATAGCATCCTGTTCAACATGAGCATGCGGGAGAATATTTCATTTAGCGGCACAATGACCGGAGATACACTTGATCGCGCCATTGCCACGGCTGAACTGCGTGATTATGTTGAAACGCTTCCTGAAAAACTGTCCACACCGGTGAGTGAGCGCGGAACGAGTCTTTCCGGAGGTCAGAAACAGCGCCTCATGCTGGCGCGTGCACTCACGCTGAACCCGAGGATCCTCCTGCTGGACGATTTCACCGCGAGGGTGGATACAAATACTGAAAAGAAGATCCTTGAAAATATCCGCCGGAACTATCCCGGTATTACACTGATATCCGTTACGCAGAAAATTTCGTCAGCGGAGCAGTTCGACCAGGTTATTGTTTTGATGGAGGGAGAGATCGTCGCTTCAGGCACACATCGCGGTCTGCTGGCAACCAGTCCCGAATACAACCAGATTTATCAGTCACAGCAAAGCACACATGAACTACAGGCTCAGCCATATTAATCCGAAGGAAAAGACGTCCACGCTGAAGGTCATCCAAAAGCTGGTACGGTTGATCCGTGAAGAAAGGACAACGCTGCTGATAGCCATGTGTGTGATCCTCCTTAACTCGGGTTTGCAGCTTCTGAGTCCATACCTCGTAGGAAGAACGATCGACCGGTATATCCAGCATAAAGATTATCGTGGCGTACTGGTCAATGCTGCCCTGATCGGCGCGGTGGCTTTATGTGCCTTCGGCACCAGCTATGCCCAGGCAAGGCTGATGGGTGGTGTCGGTCAGCGGATGCTTTTCAAATTGCGCAATACTGTATTTCTCAAATTGCAGGAATTGCCCCTGGCTTTTTTCAATTCTAATAAAACAGGCGACCTGATTTCGCGCATCAACAATGATACAGATAAGATCAACCAGTTTTTTGCCCAGTCACTCATGCAATTCGTCGGTACGCTGGCTACCATGTCCATCGCGACCGTCTTTCTGCTTTCCATCAATCTCAAACTGGGGATGGCTGCCCTGACTCCTGCAATACTGATTTATCTGTTTACCCGGTTCACTGCATCCTGGATAAAGGAAAAAAATGCCGTGAGCCTTAGAACGACAGGCGGACTGAGTGCCGAGATACAGGAAAGCCTGGCCAATTTTAAAGTTATCATTGCCTTTAACCGGAGGGATTATTTTCGCAAACGGTTTGCGGAAGCCAACGAAGAAAATTACCTGGCCGCCAGGAAGGCAGGCGTCGCCAACAATATTTTTATTCCGGTATACGGATTTTTTGGAAGCATTGCACAGCTGATAGTTCTGACTTTCGGCATCTATCTGATTTCTACCGGCCAGTTCACCATTGGACTTCTCGTCAGCTACCTCGCTTATTCAAATAATTTTTACCAGCCGCTGCAGCGCATTGCCGCTTTATGGACCAGCTTCCAGCTTGCCATGGCGGCTGCAGACCGTGTATCACATATTTTGAATATGGAATCAAACCTGCCGGTGATTCCTTCAGCGGCTGATTCCGAAAACGGCTGCCTGGTTGAATTGCGGCATGTTCATTTTGGTTATGAAGGCGGACAGGAAATTCTCCATCATGTGAGTTTCAAACTGCAAAAGGGAAAGACGTATGCGCTGGTCGGTCCCACAGGCGGTGGAAAAACGACCACCGCTTCGCTGCTTGCCCGCCTGTACGATCCCCTGCAGGGAGAAGTTTTACTGGATGGCAGGGATATCCGTAGTTTTTCTCCTGAGGAGCGAACACAGAAAATCGGATTTATTTTACAGGAGCCCATCCTGTTCTCAGGTACGGTGAAAGAGAATATTCTGTTAGGCAATACAGAGTATGCGGGCTATTCCAATGACCAGCTGGAGCATGTTATCAGGAACTCCGGCTTACTAAAGCTCCTGAACGGTTTTGACAAGGGGCTGGATACTCCTGTGGGGATCGCGGCAGAAGGAATCAGTCTTGGTCAAAAGCAACTGATCGCTTTCATTCGTGCAGTGCTTCGTCATCCAGACCTTCTTATCCTGGATGAAGCCACGGCCAATATTGATACGATCACCGAGCAGATCCTCCAGGAAATCCTCGACAAACTGCCCGCCCATACGACGCGCGTCATCATCGCCCACCGGCTGAATACCATTCAAAATGCCGATGAGATCTTTTTTGTGAATGCTGGTGAAATAATCAGGGCAGGATCCTTCGATCACGCAGTGGATATGCTGATGGAAGGCCACCGCGCGAGCTGAGATCTGCAATTGGTAACATTTTTTCCGCCCCGTTTACTTTTGATCTATCACAAAAAAGTGCCTCAGGTGGGCGATATTCTTCAGGATATAAGAAAGAGTGAAACTGTAGAATACAAACCCTATAAAGATGAGATAGCCCGGAAGGATGGACGTGTTGTTCGTCGTGATACTGGTGATGGTGCCATTATCGAGATTCAGATCCGACAGGGTGCTGTTCACAATCCCGTTAAACCCGATATAGGTCATCAGGATGGCGATAACCAACACGTCGGCCATGCTCCATTTCCCCGATTCGAAGGCGAAAAAGTGGATCACCTTATTTTTTGCCCATTTCTTTTTGTTCAGCATATAAATACCGGTCGAAAACAATTTTGTCATTGGGAAAAGGATACTGAAAATAAGGATCAGCACTCCGACGATCATGGAGTCAATTTTACCGGTATCCACCAGGATTTTTACCACGTCCACGATACTTTTGCTTTGAAAGAAAAGCACCTGGTTTTTGAATTTCACATCCTGTCCCAGCAGATGAAAGTCCATGGTGGCAATCCGTGCATCAATCTGGATCATCGTGGTGGTCAGGCCTACGATCAGCAGGATAAGCGCCGAAATAATAGAAAGGATATAGAGCGGTGTATGAACTTCCGGTTTGTTTCTTACCAGCCACCAGACGAAAATAATAAGCAGGACTCCTCCCAGCATTCCGTAAGCCCAGTTATACGTTTCTTTACGGATTCGCTCCAGCCCTTCGGCCGTCCGGGTCTCAAAGGACTCTTTGTCCGTTACACCATATTTTTTAAACAGGGAATCCATGAGAATGGTTTCTGCCACTTTGGAGCTGTCGTAGATCTGGCTTCCCAGTGAATCAAGTTCAGCCTGGGCAATGCGTTTAAGCCGGTTATAACTGGAAGGTTTGTTGATCTCGTCGATGATTTTTTGGGCATAGGCAGGGACCTGGGATTTCAGCTTGTCTTTGTTGACCATCACCTTAAAGGCGAATTTTTTCAACTTACCCCCAATCGATTTCTGAGGCTTCTCAATGGAGCTGATTGCCTTGTTCACTACACCGTTTAGAATCTCTTCTATTTCTTTTTTGAGGTCCGCATTTTGTTGGGGGGTAAGCTTGAATTTTTCGATCTGTTCATGGGCTGCGGCTATGATATTTTCCCGCCATTCGTCAACCGAGAGTAACCCGAAGGAAACGCTGTTAACGGTCATATAGTCTCTTTTAATCCTCTCCTGTACCCTGGAAAGTTCGTGCACCTGGTATCCGCACCAGGCAATGGCTGCAATGATGGCGGAGATACCTAAAATGAGGAATATGCGAAGTGCGGTGAATAGCCGTGGTTTTCGGGGTTGTTGTTGATTTGCCACCAGAGAAATTTTGGTAAGTGTAAAAAAATCAGGCCAGGCCACTAATTCCCGAATGAAAAGCCCGGAAAGCCGGTGAGGAAGGGCAACTTATCTGAAATTCCTGCCTTTGGGGAAAATTCCGTCCTTAGGCTTTTCCCTGGTTTGAGGTGACGGTGTCTGGGCGTGTGCCGGAATTGACTTTTCATCCCCCCTGGCCGGGGTTAGTTGAAAATCAGTGTTATCGGTATCGGCAGACAGGTGGCGGAGCAGCCGGGAAAGATCAAAGCAGCGTCTGACAATTACGTGAATAACTTCTCCTTCCACCTGCAGCTTACCTTCTACCATGAGTAAGCGGGATTGAAGGATTTCTTTCCTGAACTTTTCAAAAAGGCTTTCAAAAACTACGAGATTCGAATGTCCGCTTTCATCCTCAATTGTTATAAAACATACACCACCGGCTGTTCCCGGACGTTGCCTGACCAGTACAAGTCCTGCTGTTTTGACCAAATCTCCATCCTTACCCGACTTAAGTTCATTAGCAGTAAGGATGCTCAGTTGTTGCAATGTACTCCTTACAAATTGAACGGGATGTGCTTTAAGGGACAGCGAGGTGGACGCATAATCCTGGAGGACGTGCTCTGAATCCCTCATGGCAGGAAGAATGACAGATTCATCAGCATCGTCTGAAACAGTTTGACCTTTAAAAAGTGCAATGGGCTGATCATTCCCGGTGGAAATGGCCCATAAAGCCTGGCGTCGGTCCAGTCCCATCGATCGGAAAGTATCCGCATCTGCCAGTCTTTCCAGGGCAGCTTGTGAAATGCCTGCATCCCGAAGTGCATGGACGGATTCATACCGGCCGGTTCTTTGTTGAATAAAACGGCTCATTTCTTCTTCCTTCAATCCCCTGACCTGTCGGAAACCCAGTCGAAGGGCCATAAATTTTCCACATTTCTCTTCGAGATGGTGGTCCCATCCGGAAAGATTTATATCAACAGGCCTAACCGTCACTCCGTGATTCTGCGCATCAATTACGATCTGGGCAGGCTGATAAAATCCCATCGGCAGACTATTCAGCAATGCGCAGGCAAACACATCCGGGTAATACCATTTCAGCCAGGAAGAAACATACACAAGCAATGCAAAACTGGCGGCATGACTCTCCGGAAATCCATAGGAGCCAAATCCTTCCAGCTGCCTGAATATTCTTTCCGCATATTCCAGACTATAACCGTTTTTCATCATCCCGTTCATCAGTTTCTGCTGAAACTGGGCTACCATCCCTTTCATTTTAAAGGTGGCCATACTCCTTCGCAGTTCATCGGCTTCGGTTGGAGAGAATCCAGCGGCGACAATGGCAATTTTCATAGCCTGTTCCTGAAAAAGCGGCACGCCCAGGGTGCGGCCCAGGATTTCTTCCAGTTCTTTGGATGGATATTCAACGGGCTCTTCCTTATTCCGCCTGCGCAGGTAAGGATGAACCATATCTCCCTGTATGGGTCCGGGTCTTACAATGGCCACTTCAATTACGAGGTCATAAAATGTTCTGGGTTTAAGTCGTGGCAGCATGGATTGCTGGGCACGGCTTTCAATCTGGAATACGCCGATGGTATCGGCATGACAAATCATTTCATAAACCGCGGGATCATCCTGCGGAATATTGGCAAGGGTAAGGTCTAATCCATAATTTTTTTTAGCCGTCTCAAATGCTTTACGGATGCAGGTAAGCATTCCAAGCCCGAGCACGTCAATCTTTAGAAATCCAAGGGCATCGATATCATCCTTATTCCATTCAATCGTCGTGCGGTCAACCATGCGTGCATTCATGATCGGACAAAGGTCTGAGAGCTTTCCCTGGGTGATCACGAAACCACCCGTATGTTGTCCGAGCTGACGGGGAAATCCCATCAGCTGCCCGGTGAGGGTCAATACTTTTTTCAACAGCTGGTCTTCAGGGTTCAGGCCCTGTTCGGTTAGTTTTTTTCCTTCAAACCATTCCTCTGTAAATTCCCATTCAGAAGAAGAAAGCCTGTTGATCGTGTCGGTGGTAAGTCCCATCGCTTTCCCTACGTCCCTGACGGATCCTTTTTGTCTTTCCTGTGTTACGGTTGCTACAATGGCCGCACGGTCCCTGCCATATTTCTGATATATATACTGGATGACTTCTTCGCGGCGCTCGTGTTCAAAGTCCACGTCTATATCAGGCGGTTCATTGCGTGCTGCCGAAAGGAATCTTTCAAATAGAAGATCGAATTTGGTAGGATTTACCGAAGTAATTCCAAGGCAGAAACAAACCGTGGAATTGGCCGCTGAACCCCGACCCTGGCAGAGAATATGTTGAGAGCGGGCAAAACGCACGATATCATAAACCGTAAGAAAATAAGATGCATAATTCATTTCTTCGATGAACGCCAGTTCATGGAGAATGGTCGTCCGGGTTTTCTCCGGAATATCCTCTCCGAATATTTCACCGGCGCCTTTCCATACGAGATAAACCAGTTCTTCCTGTGGCGTCCTTCCTTCGCTCGTTATCTCTACCGGATAATAATACTTCAGTTCCTGCAGTGAAAACCGGCAGGCTTCCGCTATTTCCTGTGTGTGGAGTATGGCTTCGGGATAATACCTGAAGAGGCGTTCCATTTCTGATCCCGGCTTAAGATATCTTTCGGCGTTTTGGTTCAGTTTATATCCCGCCGTATGAATGGTGCATTTCTCGCGAATGCAGGTTAATATATCCTGCAGGGGGCGGCGTGAAGATTCATGATAATAGACGTCGTTGGTTGCGACCATGGGTATATCCAGACGCTTAGAAATCCCATTGAGCCTGTAAATCTGTTTGGCATCATCTCCGAGATACCTGCGGGAAGCGGCGAGATAGATTCTTTTGCCGAAAGTTTCTTTATAATCCTGCAGGGCGCTTTCGAAAGCAGGTTCAAAATCAAATGCCAGATTGAGTTTTTCGGGGGAGACGGCAATCAGCAGAACATCTTTATGCAGACTAAGGGCATCTTCTTTATATAAAAGGCATTTTCCTTTTTCTGTACGCAAATTGCCTTTGGAAAGGAGGGCAGACAAACGGCAATAACCTTCTTTGTTCATTGGATATGCCAGCAGGGAAGGAGCATCGGCGAAGTCCAGCCTGGCGCCTGGCAGGATTTGAATGCCCAGAGACTTTGCTGCCACGTGCGCGCGAACGACTCCCGCCAGGCTGTTCCTGTCCGTTATTCCAATACCGGAAAGTCTGAGCTCTGCGGCTTTTTCCACGAGTTCTTCAGGATGAGAACCACCCTGTAAAAAACTGAAATTGGTCGTAACCTGTAGTTCTGTATATTTCATGACTGATCAGGGGAAAAATCCATGAATAAACCATTGCGGATTTTTTTCTTCTGTGTAATGACCCAGTCGGAATATCCAGTAACGCCCGCCTTGTTCATCTTCCACTGTATAATAATCCCGATGTGCTCCTTCCTGTATCCACCATTCCTGCTCAATGCGTTCAGGTCCATCTGCTTTTTTAATGATGTGAAGATTTCCATTATATCTGAAATGCATAGGCGGATAATCGGGTATCGGAGCCGCCACTTCGATCCGCCCTGGCCGGGAAAGTAAATGGAGCGGTCTTGGCCTGTCTGCTACCCATTTTGATTCTACGGGAACAGTATCCGGTGCCATTGCTTTAAATGATCTTTCAGGCCAGTGATGTTCATCCGGGAAATATCTTCGAAGGGTATCATTCCCAAGCCGGTTAGATAACCTGTCAATAAGTTCGGCAACAGATGGATGGGAAAATCCGGTGGATGTTTCCCACAGACTTTCCTGCTGGGAGGAAATTTTCTCTGTATGCGGTGCTTCCAGCATAAATAATTCTATTCCCGGACCAGGTTCTATGGAAGAAATTTTTTCATTGAAAAGCCTGAACAAATGAACCGGATTTCTTGAACCGCGATGGGTGCCGATCTGAATGGTTTCTTTTTTATTATCCATCCTGAAGCAGTAAAAAATCAATTTCCGGATGCCCAGATTTTCTTTTTCCAGTCTTTTGCATAAACTATCCAGCAATCGTTTCAGTGCAATTTCAATGGCCACGGCGGTAACCATGGGTTCGGGACATGGAAGTCTTTCACGAATCATTTCAACCGGCTGGACAGCAACAATGATTTCTTCTTTTAATCCTAAGGCCTGGTCCAGCCTACGGATCATTTCCACACCAAATCGCTTTTTTAAAGAAGCCCTTGGTATCTGCACTATATTTCTTATCTGCCGTAAGCCAAGTTTGTATAATCGGTCCGTTGTCTCAGGGTCAAACCGAAGAGCAGGGGGAGGAAGGGAAAGCAGCACGTCAGCATGCTTCCCTGTTTCGATTATGGGATCCTTGCCGCCATAATGCGCAATAGCCCAGGCAGCGCCGATCGTGTCTGCCATCGTTGCGCGCACATTATATCCCATTTCTGTCAGCCGCAGGTTAATATCCCTTATATATGTTTTTTCATCTCCCCATAAAGGAGCACAACCTGTAACATCCAGGATAAGGCCGGAGGGAAAGTCAATGGAGACTTTATCCGTAAAACGGATACACCATTCCGCAAATTTTTTCAATAATCGTTCTGTAAGTCCGGGTGGATCTTCCATGATTTCAAGTGAAGGCACCAGCGCACGTGCATCGGCTGCATTCATCCCTTCTTCAATTCCTGCGTGCACTGCATGGAGATTGACCGCGGAAACGATCCGTCTTCCGTGATCTTTCTGAGTAAGCACAAAGGGCTTATCCTTCAATGGAGGTTGCCGGCGGGCAAACCAATCGGTTTTCAGATGACGGAACCAGATGGTCACAAAACGATTTCCCATTTTATCCTGTTTTTCTTTCCAGGGTTTCAAGCATGGAAGGGATAAGGGGAAAAATGAATTCGAACCGGTCGCCTGTCCACTCAACAGCCCATCGTCCCGGTTTACCATTCCGGATTTTTTGCAATTCTACTTCCCAGCGCGAATATCCAAGCCCGGGTAATCCATCTGCTGGCAGAGAGGGGAGGGAACGTATAATCCATCTCGAAACGCAGGCATTTGGAAGGAGTGCATGTGGTTTTGGACGGAGTATCAGTCCGGTCGTATGACTTTGTTCCACGGCGAGCTGGAATCTCCTGGAAACTGTGAAAGATAGACCGGATAATTCTCCTACAACGGCCGAAATTCCTTCGCATTTCAAAGATTCTTCCAGTGCCCACAACACATCTTCCTGCTTTTTTAAATTGATGAAAAGGATATTGTCAGGTTCGATACCGAATCTTTTCAGTGCGGGTGGGAAAACTTCCATTGAATGGCCGATCCATACTACCGGGCCACTTTTCTTCATCAGTCCGGATAAAAGTCCGGCAACAAAACCCGTTGTAGAAGCCAATGATTCCTTTCCATCCCATATGAGTTCATGTATGGCACCAGTAGGGAAAACTTCAAATGGAAAGGCTTCCTTTATGGCTTCCAATCCCAGTTCCGGCGCTTCACTCAACTGAACAGATCGCAGGCCTTCCAGAGAAAGAATATCTCTTTTCAGCTGCAATAGAATATCTGAATTCAGTTCAGGCATATGGAAAGAAATTATTTTCCGGGCATTAAAATTACTAAATATTTTAGTAAATAACTATATTCAGAATAGAAATCATTTAGAGGATAATGCCAAGAAATACAATAGGTTATAAATTCTTTTCCAGAATTCCGGACGGCTTGTGAAGGGCTGCGCTCTCTAAATGGTTAACTTAGGTATAAATCTTATTTTATGTTTGATGAAATATTAAAAGAAGTAAAGGAAAAGCTGACCGGCCATCCCGAAATCACCGGTAAGCTGACACCCGAAGAAGAAGACAAACTGCATAATGAAATTGCCACCCATGTGCATGATACGGTACAGAATCAGCCCGCTGAAGGAGAATCGCAGGGCGGATTTTTATCGAACATTACGGAAAACCTGGGATCGGGTAATATATTGACGAGTGCAGTAGCCGGAGGCATACTCGGAAGCATCGGAAGCAGGTTTGGATTATCCAATGCAGTTACCGGTGCCATTGCTGCTTCCATTCCCGGCCTGGTTCATAAATATCTCGAAAAAAAATCATCCGCTACACCGGCACAGGGTTGATAAGACGGTTAAGGGGTATTACAAAATTTAAATCTTCGGATATTTTCGAAGATTTTTTTTTGCCTGGATATTCATCTAAGGGTTTACACTTAGAAGCTATCCGGGGCATCCTCCAACTGGAATCTGCACCAGGAAAAGGCACTGAGTACATTATTGTGTTACCTGCATCCAGGCAGGTCAGGGGATACCGGCCGGCTAAAATCTTACCGCATCCTGCTCGCTTAATGCGCGTCGCTGGTCGGGATGGCCGAAGCGGAAAAAGCCGTAGGAGATAAGCCCGGTAGCCGTCACCATGGCGGTAAAGTTGATGAGATCCTGGTATTTTTTTTGGCTGCTGCTGAAGTTGAAAATTTTAAAAATATAGATCAGATCAATACAGAGACCATAGTAAAATATAAATCCGGCAAAAATGCAGAGGTAGGCTTTCTCCGTTGCCGTATGATTGAGCTGGCGAAAATATTTTCCGATACCCCATATATTCAGGGCCAGGCAGAGAAGGCTTCCCACGCCGATGATGATATCGTTTGACATGCGGTTAAAACCGGTAACGGCGATCACAATCGTTTCAAAAAAAGCAAAAAACCCTATCATGTAAAGGAATACCCTTTTTTCAAAAGCATAGTAAAAGATGAGCATGATCAGCGGGGCGTCCATCAGGTTATAATAGAGGGTAATCTCCTCATCCACCGGTACGTACCATCGCCAGTGAAATATTTCGGGTGCGTAGATGATTCCATTGATCAGCCAGAAAATAGAAATGACCATATAGGACTTGTTTTCGGCAAGTCCCTTGCTCCAATAGAAAATCAGCGGTAAAAAAGAGAAAAATACAGCCAGATAACCAAGTACCTGAACCAACCAGGATACATAAGCCTTTTCCAATGAAACTATTTAGCTCCTAAAAGCGAAAAAATGGGGGATTTATTATGAGTATTATTACTTGGAGTTTTACGATTTTACTCAGTTCTCAAATTTTTTGCCGGTTTCGCCAGCGCCGCTTTGGCAGAATGAAAACTTGCCGTGATCACAGCGGTAAAGACAATGAACAGGGCCGACACCACGAACGGTATCAGGGATAATCCGGGATTGTAGGAAAATACTTTGAGCCAGTTGTTCATGAAATAGTAGGCTACCGGGAAAGCGATACATGCCGCGATCAGCGAAAGCCAGAGATAATTTCTGGTGATCATGCCCACGATCTGACCTACACTGGCACCCATTACCCTGCGGATACTGATTTCCTTTTGCTTTTGCTGGGTCGTAAAGGCGGTAAGCCCCAACAGACCCAGGCAGGTGATGATGATCGTTAGTAAGGAAAAGGCCGCGAAAATCTTCCCGCGTTTCTGGTCGGCGGCATACTGCGAATTGAAATCCTGGTCCAGGAATTTATATTCAAAAGGCAGCTGTGGAAAATATTTTCTCCAGGTCTTGTCAACCTGGGCTATCGCCTGGTGCAGGTCGTTCCCGTTCATCTTTAACTGTATCATATTCCCGTTCGGCCCGTAGAACACCAGCAGCGGGGCAATCGGGTTATAGAGTGATTTCTGGTTGAAGTCCCTGAATACACCAACCACTTCCAGGTAGTAGGAGGACGTATCTCCAGGAAATCTCAGGCGCTTTCCGATGGGTTCATCCCAGCCGAAATGTTTAACCATGGCCTCGTTGACCAGAATACTGTGGGCCGTATCGGCCAGGCTGGAAAAATTCCTGCCTCTTACAATGGGTATATTGAGGGCTGGCAGAAAATTCTCGTCCACATTATAACATTCGATGGCCTTATTCACCGTCGAACCATTCTTGGTTTCCACCACAAAAAGATTCAGGTTTATATTCCCGTTGCCAGGATAAGAATTTCCTGTCCCCACGGTTTTCACACCGGGAACCTTCCTGAATTCGTTGTCCATGGCAAAGATTTTTCCACGCTCATCCTGACCTGTGTTGACTATGACAGTCATCACCTGGTTTTTATCAAATCCAAGATCTCTTTTCTGCAGGTAAACGAGCTGGGCATATACAACCCAGGTGCATATCAGCATGATCATCGCGATGGAAAACTGCAATACCACCAGGGTTCTTCGCAGGCTCACATTTCCGGAGGCTTTGGACAGCGCTCCCTTTAATACCGATACGGGCTTAAAGGAAGAGAGATAAAAAGCAGGATAACTTCCGCCAAGCAGTCCTGTGAACAGGCTGATGCCGATGATAAGAAAAATATTAAAAGGTTCAAGCAGTGTTCTGACGGTAAAGGCTTTTCCGGAAAGCATGTTGAATGCAGGAAGAAGCAGGATCACCAGCCCCACACTGAGAAGGATCGCCGTGATGGAAGTTAGCAGGGATTCGCTCAGGAACTGCATGACCAGCTGGTTTTTTGTGGAACCTGTCACTTTACGGATTCCGATTTCCTTTGCGCGGCGTGCCGACCTGGCGGTCGTAAGGTTCATATAATTGATGCATGCAATGACAAGCATGAAAAAGGCGACGGCGGAAAATATCCAGATATAGGACATGTCGCCCAGTTCCTCAGGTTCCCTTTCCAGGCGCGAATGAAGATGGATATCCGTGACACGCTGGATATCGTAGCGCATTTTTACATTGAATTGGGAAAATAACGGTTCAACATATTTGTGATATACCTGTTCCAGTTTTTTGTTGAAGCCTGCCGGGCTTGCGCCGGGCTTAAGAAGGACATAGGTGTAGTAATTGAAATTTCCCCAGTTTTCCTGCTGCGAATAAGTCAGATTTGACATCGGGATCAGCATATCATAGCGGATATGACTGTTTTGCGGTACGTCTTCGATAACGGCCGTGACCTTGTACAGATCGTATACGGTCTTCATCGTCTTGCCGAGTGCCGGCGTATTCTTCCCAAAATATTTTTCTGCTTCGGAACGCGTGATGACGATACTGTTGGGCTGGAAAAGCGCTTTCTCGTTTCCTTCTATAAACTTTGGGGTAAAGACTTTAAAAATATTGCTGTCGGCGTAGTAGATCTTGGTTTCGTAAAAATTGTTGTTTCCCTGTTTGAAAAGTGTTCTTTCCCTGGGAGACATCTTAAATGATTCCTCCACTTCAGGGAAATCTTTTTTTAACGTGGGCGCGAGAGGCGACTGGGTTATTGTCCAGTCGGTGTTTTTATCCTTTTCCTGTATATACGAGTTGATCCGGTATATCCTGTCCGCATTTTTATAGTGTCGGTCGAAACTAAGTTCATCACGGACATAAAAAATCAGAAAAAGGCTAAAGGTCATGCCGATGGTCAGACCGAGGATATTCAGCAGACTATACCATTTGTCTTTTCTGAAATTACGCAGTGCAATGAGGAAAAGGTTCTTTATCATGGAAGCGCTTTGAAATGATGATGTAAGCGGTTAGACGATCATACACCATGATTTGTTTCAATGCTGGGACCATAATTATAAAGAAGTGATATTCAATAGAATATATTGGAATAGGAATTCACCAGCCTGTCCGGTTTCGCAACACAGTGTCCGGACAGTTGTTCACATCCCGGAACATAAGGCCCTTTCCCTGTGTCTTTTATCTTGAAAAAACGAGGATCTGAAAGGTGCCGGGAATAACGGGCGGGCGCTGACCGGCAGCTGCCGTACCCAGATCGGCGGCGGGAATAAACACCTCGTGATTTGCCGGGTCAACGGTGATCGTACGGCCAGATCTCTTGCTTGGGATTCTGTCAATCATTTTACAATTACCCTGCTGATCTTCCCGGGCAATGTCAAGAACTCCTTCACCGCAGGAAGCAAATATGAAATGCAGTTCCGGATCGAAGGCCACGCCGTCACACCCGTCGCCGATAGGCAGTTGCTGCAGCACCTTGCCACTGGTATAATCAAGGACGACGAGTTTTTTCTCGCAACCCGCAAAGAGTCGTTTGGTCTTTGTGTCAATAACCAGTCCGGTCGGGCCTTCCGCACCATTTAGCGACCAGGTGCTGATCACTTTGCCTGCCACTGCATCCACGGCACTGATCGAATTTTTGTCTTCAATATTTACAAAGATTTTTCCCGCACCATCTGTAACGGCCGTTTCAGGCTTGCCCGGTACAGGTATGGTAGATACCACTTTGTTTGTGGCAGGATCAATCAGGCTGAGATCGTTGCTGCGTCCATTGCAGGTGATAATCCTTTTTGTAAAAGGGTCGTACATGATCGCGTCGGGATTCTGTCCGACGGGAATCTGTTCCAATACGGCATTGGTTTTCAGATCGAACACAACCACGGTATTCAACCGCCCGCAACTGATATATCCTTTGCCCGACTGCGGGATGAACGCCACCCCGTGCACGCCTGTGGTATTGGGAATATAGCCGAGGGAGTCGCCGGTAGATTCGTCCAGGATATTGGTTTGCGTGGCATGCGCCACGTAAATCCTGTGGTCGTTAACCGCTATATAATCCCATCCGCCACCGCTGGCGATCGGAAACTTTTTGGCCAGTTTATAGCCGCTTGCGCCCTGGGCACCGGCGGTCAGCATAGCAGATAGAAAAAATAAAACAAGAACTGATCTGCGAATGGCGGTTGTTTGCATAGTCTTATTTTTTATCAAGGTAGAAGTCAATTCTGTGGAAATGTTGAAGAGCGCCGGTACATGATTCTCAGCATAGCCGGCAGAATAATCAGCAGGATGGGGAATGCAAAAACGAATCCGCCGATGACGGCTATAGCCAGGGGCTGGTGAAGCTGGGCTCCTGTTCCGATCCCGAGAGCCAGGGGCATGATGGCGATGATAGCGCCGATGGCCGTCATCAGTTTTGGCCTTAGCCGGGTGGAAATGGCAAAGACCACCGAATCATCCACCGAGCGCTCTTTCAGTGAGTCCCTGAACTGTAGAAAGGTGAAAATTGCATTCTCCCCGATAATGCCCACTATCATGATCAGCCCGGTATAACTGCCCACATTGAGTGGGGTATTTGTAAGGTAAAGAGCCAGATAGCTCCCGGATATGCCCAGCACAGCAAGGAGGATGATGCCGAACGCCACTTTGAACTCGCGAAAAAGGAAGAGTATTACAGCAAAGACGAGGAGGCTTGAAGCTATCAGGATATACAGCAGCTCTTTAAATGACTGTTGCTGCTCTGCATACGCACCTCCATATTCAATGTGATAACCCTGCGGAAGCGAGATGCCGGCTGATACTTTTTGCTTTATCTCGTTGACCACGCTGCCAAGGTCCCGGTTTTCGAGGCGGGAAGTCACTTCCCCGGTCATCTGCAGGTTCTCCCTTTTAATTTCAGCATCACCTTCTTTCACTTCAATGCGTGCGAGATCCTGGATGGATCTAAGCTTTCCCGAGGGAAGGAAGATTTGAAGATGCGACAGCTGATCTACGGAATGATTATTATATCCTGAATCAATCATGCGGATATTGGGTGTCTGTTCTTTTTCCAGCAGGGTACCCACCACATTCCCTTCCTGACTGGTTTGCACCTGGTACTGAAGCGATGCAGGTGTAATGCCAAACTGTGCGAGCCTGGCGAAATCCGGGATTACGTTGACAGAAGGACCTGCGATTATTACACCGTCAAATACATCGGCAGTGCCGTCCACCTTACTGACTATTTCCGCAACCTGGTGGGAAAGATTCTTTAAGACCTGCGCATCATTTCCAAAAATTTTGATTGAAACAGGCTGAACAGAAGTCATCAGGTCACCCAGCATATCGCCGATAACCTGACCGAAATCGATCCTCAGGGCGGGTTGGGAAGATTCTATCTGTTTGCGTATGTCTTCAATTACTTCATCGGTAGTCCTGCTGCGGTCCTTCTTCAGCTGGATCAGGTAGTCGCCTGTGTTCGGTTCCGTAATAAAGAATCCAAGCTGGGTTCCTGTTCGCCGGGAATATCCGGACACTTCGGGTACGCGGACGATCAGCTTTTCCACCTGCTGAAGAATCTGGTCTGTCTGCTCCAGGGAAGTGCCGGGCGCAGTAGCATAATCCAGGACAATACTTCCTTCATCCATTTCCGGCAGAAAACCGGTCTGCAGTTTGGGGAACACCCACACGGCGGTTGCTATCATGGCAATCGTCAGCACGATACTGATCAAAGGTTTGTGGATAAGGAGGGCAACCCATTTCTGCGATTTAACCTGGTGCGCTACCAGGGGTTTCGAAGATTTTCTTCTTTTGCGCGGACTCAACAGCAGGTAAATCACGGGTAGCCCAATCCAGGTGACAACAAAGGAACAAACCAGGGTAATGATCATGGTGTTGGTCAGGACCCTGAAATAACTTCCCGCCACGCCGCTCATCCATTCGAATGGAATGAAAATGACGATGGTGCTGATAGTAGATCCGACCATGGCAGGGAAAAGATATTTGACAGCCTTTGACACCAGGGTCCCGGAATCTTCATCCGGATGTTCTTCATGGGTTCGCTGGATCTGTTCCATTACCACAATGGCATCATCGATGATGAGACCGATGGAGGCGGCTATGGCACCCAGGGTCATGATATTGAGGGTATATCCGATATTAAAAAGCCAGACCAGCGTAAGACAAAGCGTGATGGGAATAGTAAAAAGAATGGTCGCGCTGGCTCTTAAGGACCTGAGGAAAATGATAGAAACGATGATGGCCAGCAGAAGTCCGATCCAGACACTTTCCGACACGCTACGAATCGCATCGTGCACAAAATCCGCCTGGACATAATAGGGTTTCAGGTGTACTCCGTTAGGAAGGATTTTTTGAAGTCGTCTTACTTTCTCCGTCATCTGATCGGACAGATCGATCAGGTTGGCATTGGGTTGTTTGATGATGGCTACAAGCACACTGGCTTTTCCGTTGGCATTGATCTTCGTGTATTCGATGGCTTCGTGGACGGATATATCGGCCAGGTCCCCGAGGTGAATGATTCTTTTACCATTGTTGCTGACGACGGTCGACCTGAGTTCATCCAGCGTATGTACAGTCGCATCGGTTACGGTCAGGTAAAGCAGATGATAGTCGGCGAGGTAGCCGTTAGATTTCAGAAAATTAGTCTGGGACAGGGCGGCATTGATCGTTTCGGGTGTAATCCCCAGGCTGCCCATCCTGGCCATATTCAGGCGAAGCCAGTATTCCTTCATTTTGCCTCCGGAAATCCTTACTTCAGATACGCCCGGAACCTGGGATAAAAAGGGTTTTATCGTGAAAAGAGCCAGTTGCTTCAGTTCGATGGGAGATCTCGGATAATCGCTTTCCAGCGAGTATCCAATCACCTGCAGGATCGAAGGGTTCATTTTTTCCACCGTTATCTGCACACCCGCGGGAAGCGTATTGTTTATCTCATTAATCTTCGACTCGATACGCTGCTGGGCGAGATCGATGTTCGTATTCCAGTCCATGAAAGCAGAAATCTCACAGGTTCCCCGGCTGGTGATGCTTCGGATGTTCTGAAGGTCAGGAACCTGTTTAATGGCATTTTCCAGTGGTTTGGTCACGGTCACCATCATCTTGTCTACTGGCTGCAACCCGGCGTCGGCGATAACCTTGATCTTTGGAAATGTTATCTCGGGGAAGAGTGCGGTTTTGAACCGCGTAAAAACAAAAGCACCACCCAGCAGGATGATAAACAGCAGGGCGGTTACCGGGTTCTTATAGGATAGAAACTTATTTTTCATCGGATTTCTGGATATATACTTTAGCGGTATCTGGCAATCCATAATTTCCTGAAATCAGGATCCTATCCGTCGGTTTGAACAGGGGATCGAGGATTTCTATTTTATCCGGGAATTCCATTCCCTTTTTGACTGGCACTTTAACGGCGGTGGAGGAATCCATCATTTTCATAACCCAAAAACTCGACTGCGTTTCATCTGACAGGACGGCCGACCGCTGCACGGTTTGCGCATGAGCATTCGCGTTACGCAGAATATGCACTCTTGCGATCAGGTTTTGGGGAATGGGATAGCGGTTATTTACCCGGAGGGCTACCGTTTGCGTCTGTGTTGAAGAGTCCACATTGGGAAAGAGCGTGCCAATGGTTCCTGTCAGCCTGGTGCCATCCGGAAGACTCAGATAAACATTTTTTGCTCCGAGTACAATGTTGCGGTCTTCATAGGGCATGTTGAGCAGGAAGACGAAACTGTTCTGATCGCTGATGACAGCCAGCTGTTCACCATCCTGTACATAGTCGCCAGGCTGATGATTAAGCTGAGTAATAAATCCGTGATCTTTTGCAGGAATCCGGATAAGACCGGAAAACTTAAACGAGGTATCGAGATTGTTTATCGTATTGCCGATGACGGCAGATTCTTTTGTCTCCAGTGTGAAAAGCAGTTGCCCGTTGCTGACAAAGTCACCCGGTTTGATAAGAACTGATTTTATATATCCCGCGGCGATCGACTTTACATAGCTGTTTTGAAGGAAAGCTGAACTGGCATTCAATTCGAGCGAATCGGCTACCAGCCCGAACTGAACGGGCGCCGCGGTAACCGGGGTTGAAGGAACTGTTTCTTCTGCCGGTGCGGCAGGATCAGCGGAATGGCAGGCCCAGCAGAAACAAATGCCCAGGGCAGCCACGATAATTAGTTTATTCATAGTGCCTGCCAGTAGTTGATTTGATTAATGATCTGCATACGATTGGTATAGTTCTGATTCAAAAGGTTTCTGGCATTGAGAAAAGTGTTGATGGTGAGTATGAGGTCAGTGACCCTTACCTCACCTGTTTCCAGCAATTTCTTTTGTACATCGATCAACGCACCTGAATATTTGATTTGGTTGTTGATGTCGGGAAGGAGCGATTCGATGCCCTGCAGCTGCTGGTTCAGCTGTGCAATCTGCTGCTGGTACTGTTTCAGAAAATAATCGCGGTACTGCTGTCTTGTATTTTCAGCAATATTTATTTTCTGGTATTTCATCTTCCTTTGTTTGCCGTCGTAAATAGGAACAGAAAAATTTAAACCGGCGCTCCAGCCAAAATTTTTATAGGGTTCATACTGCAGGGATGAAATATACCCGGCGTCCGCATAGACATTGAGCCTTGGTTTGTATGTATAAAAAATGGATTTCTGCTGGTTTAGCAGGTTCAGGCTGTCGAGCGTATACTGACGATAAGACGGAGTATTTAAAATATCAGGGAGCGCTCCGGCCTCCAATCCGGGAGAGGCAAGGGATACCAGGCTGGTATCCACGATACCGGATAAATAGTTCAGCATGGCCAGGCCGTTGCGATATTGTATTTCGGACTGACGGACCAGTAATTCCTGTTGCTGCAGGGAAACATAAAAAGTCAGGTAGTCGGATTGCTTGTATATGCCTCCCTGCGTAAGTCTTTTCAGGAGTTCTTCCTCCGTCCGGAAGAGGGTAAGGATCTCGCGGCCGAAGGATAACGTCTGAAAGTCGCCATACACGGTGATATATTGCGTCGTGATGGTTTTTCTGATATCTTTTTCTGCCAGCTGGGCTGTGTTCCCGATCGTCTCTTTCATCAGCCGGATGGTTTCGTACTGGGATGCCAGGTTAGATTTTGTGATGATGTTTTTATTGGCCTGTACATAGGCAGAGACCTGTGCACCATTGGTGATCACGTTGTCATAGCCCCAGCCGGCAATGACCGGCGCGTAGAAATTATTGCTGATTCCATTTACCTGGATTTTCTGCGTCGCTTTTAGCAGCTGGCTGTCGACAGAAGCTGCCTGCATTTGATTTTTGTAATCGGCCAGTAAGGGGCTGTTACTTTTGCCGTGCAGGAGGTAATAGTCGAGGTTGTGATCCTGTGCCGAAAGCTGCGATGTCAAAGTAAAGAGGAGAATGACCACAATCCATCTTGTCATAAAGATGTTCAATCGTTGGAAAATATTAAATCCTAAGGGTAACGAAGATCTTCGTTTCATTTCTTAAAATTGATGAACAAAAGCAATTCCCGGCGAATTATTTTGGTATTCAGGTAAGATCATGGATTCTTTCCAGGCAGATTTGGATGAAAAGAGTTTTCTGATTTTTGGATACAGGATATAGGCCAGTCTGGTAGAGAGGATTCCGAAACCGGCGCCTGCAACGACATCATTAAACCAGTGTTTATTATTGTACATGCGCAGGTAAGCAACCGACGTGGCTACCGCATACCCGCTGATACCGTACCAGACCGAAACATTCTTGTATTCCTGCATAAGAAATTCGGCTGATGCAAAAGCTTCCGCTGTATGGCCTGAAGGAAAGGAAAGATAGTCAGATCCATTTGGTCTTTCTTCGTGGGTAACATTTTTCAGGATGGTTACCGTGCTGGTCATAATAATATTGGAAAGAATGTAAATCATCGTAGCATCCGGCAGCTGATGTTGCCCGTGGATTCCGGCCAGGTTTAATCCGTATACTGCCACGGCCGGGGCAAATTGGAGGTAGTTGTCGATGGTCACTGTACCATGCGGATATTTATCCCAGATCTCATATTTGATATTTTCGTTTAAATCCAGCAGCGGATCAAGGTGCATTGCCAGGAATCCATAGGCGACCAGCACCGACGGGACAACCCAATTCTTAAAATGGGGTGAAGCGTAGGGATCGTTTTCCGATACAGAAACTCTTACATCAGAATCCCTGATCCCTGAAATTGCAACATCCGGTTTGATTTGCGCAAATCCCTTACAGGAAGCCGATACAAAAGCGGATATAATCAGAATATGCCGGCAGATCTTCATGTACGACAAAACAAGGAAATCATTTTGGAGTAAATCTGTAGTTAACTTGCAGGAGCCGGCGGCCAGGTTCAGCATTGCTACAGAATTCACATTCACCTTTGTTCGTTACGGTCAGAGAAGGGACATTTTCAACCTGCTGGTTATGAAGGTCTTAATTATCGAGGACGAGAAGGCGCTCGCGGACAGCATCGCGGCCTATCTTAGTTCCGAACAATATGTTTGCGAGATCGCTTACAACTATACATCCGCCAGGGTAAAAGTGAGCGACTACGACTATGCCTGCATTGTCCTGGATATAAACCTGCCGGATGGCAGCGGACTGAACCTGTTAAAAGAACTGAAGTCAGAACATAAAGAAGACGGAGTTTTGATTATTTCAGCAAGAAATTCTCTTGATGACCGGTTGGATGGCTTGAACAAGGGAGCAGATGACTACCTCATCAAACCATTTCATCTCTCCGAACTTGCCGCACGCGTATCCGCGATCATACGGAGGAAATCTTTTGGCGGAAACAATCTTCTTCAGTTCGAAAATCTTCAGTTAAACATTACAGATAAAACGGTAAAAGTGAATGAGCGGATTATTGACCTGACCCGTAAAGAATATGATCTGCTTTTATATTTTATCAGTAACAAGAACAAGGTCATTAACAAAGGCGCCATAGCCGAGCACCTCTGGGGTGACAGTATGGACATGGCGGACAGCTATGATTTTATTTATACGCATATAAAAAATCTGCGTAAAAAACTGATCCAGGCCGGATCCCGGGACTATCTGAAATCGGTATACGGACTGGGATATAAATTCACCGAGAGACCATGAAGCTGTTCACCCGCTATTTCAGGATTAATCTGATTGCCACGCTTTCAATATTTCTGCTGGCGGGTATTGCATTCTATTACGTACTATGGTTTTTGATGATACGCCAGGTGGACGAAGACCTGAGAATAGAACAGCGGGAAATAGAAACCTATGCCGCAAAATATCAACGCCCGCCGGAGCCGGTAAATGTGAAAGACCAGCGTATAAGCTTTGAAATTTCGCCGAATTCTGAGCGTCTTCATAGATTCAGTACTATTCAGTCTCCGGACAGGAATGAACGTGAGAATTTCCGGCAGCTGAGTTTTACCCTTCCTGTGGGCGGGCAGTGGATATTGTTTAAGGTCAGCAAATCGCTGGAAGCCACCGAGCATATGAACCGTTCGGTCATTATTGTTACGGTGCTTACACTGATGGCGATCCTGCTGGTCAATATACTGATCAACCGCTGGCAGCTGCGCCGTCTGTGGCAGCCATTTTATAGTACACTCCACGGAGTGCGGCAGTTCAAGCTAGGGAAAAAAGAAATACCGCAGTTTGGAAAAACAGGGATCGATGAATTCAACCAGCTCAATGAAACGATGGACAACTTTATCCGGGATGCCGATAAGGAATACTATCTGCTGAAGGAATTCACGGAAAACGCCTCTCATGAATTACAAACTCCGTTAGCCGTCGTTCGTTCAACTCTTGACGTGCTGGCGCAGGATGAAACCATGCAGGAAAAGCAAAGCAATGCGCTGCAGACTGCCTATGGAGCCATTCAGAAAATGGCCAAACTGAATCAGTCGCTGCTTTTGTTGAGTAAAATCGAAAACAGGCAGTTTGCAGAGACCAGTCTGATCAATTTTGAAAAACTGATTGGTGAGAAAATGTCCGAATGGCAGGAACTTTGGCAGGGGAGAAATCTTACTGTAAGATCGGAAACGCAGCCCGTCTTCGTAATGATGAATCCATACCTGGCCGAGATCATGCTGAATAACCTTCTTGGAAATGCGGCACGCCATGCTGCGGAAGGCACGGAAATCAACATACAGTTGAAGGAAGAAATTTTATCTGTTTCAAACTATGGACAGAACGGACCGCTGGATCCGGACAAACTATTCAAGAGATTTTCAAAAGGCGGGCAGTCAAGCGATCAGAACGGCCTGGGCCTCTCCATCATCAGGCAGATCGCCGAAGTTTCCGGCAGTTGGGTTAGCTACGAATGGGAAAGCGGCAGGCACTATTTCAAAATCCGGTTTAAATAATTTTTTCTTTCAGTATTTGCTGTTCTTTTTTCATCTGCCACTAATTAAATTTATATGATGAAATACAGAATTTTCCTTGTCCTGGTATTTTCGATATGTACCACAGCGGTTTTTTCACAGATGGATCCGGAGGATTCTGACAAGCCCGATTCCAAAGAAAAGCCCCTCCGCTTTGTGGTAATCGGTGACTGGGGAAGGCAGGGCGAATATCATCAGATGCGGACGGCAAAACAGCTGGCTGCAGTTGCTGATGTGTTTAAGCCCCTGTTTATCGTTTCGACCGGAGACAATTTTTATCCGAACGGAGTGGTGAGCACGAGAGACTATAACTGGATATCGTCGTTTGAGTCCATCTATACCGAGAGCTCGCTGTACGCTGACTGGTATCCTGTGCTGGGCAATCATGATTATAAAGGAGATCCGCAGGCTGAAGTGGACTATAGCAAAGTGGATCGCCGGTGGAACATGCCTGCGCGTTACTATTCGAAGATAATTTTTATCGGCAAAGACAGTTCACAGGCCGCCCTGTTGATTTTTTTTGATTCGACTCCTTTTTTGTCCGAATACTATGAAGGGGATGAGCACCATGTGCGCGGACAGGATACGGCGGCCCAACGAATATGGCTGGAAAAGACACTGGCTGAAGCGCCTTCGTATGTAAAATGGAAATTTGCCTTTGCGCATCATCCGATGTGGACAGGAGGCGGAAGAATGAAAGCGCTGGAAACCGCGGAAATGAAAAGGATATTCAGACCCATCTTTGAGAAATACAAAGTCAATGTTTATTTCAGCGGGCATGACCATAATCTTCAGCATATCAAACCACCGGGCTTTACCAATTATTTTGTTTCAGGAGCAGGTTCCGAGACAACAAAGGTCATCGTACATCCGGAAGGGGGTAAGTTTGCCAAGTCGGTTAATGGATTTTTGACCGTTTCCGTATACAGTAACAGGATGCAGGTAGCTGTTGTCAGTTTAAAAGGACAGCAACTGTATACCACTACCATTGACAGGGTATCTCCATAGTTCATAATGCCCACGCCTCCTTAATTTTTCTATCTGGGGAATCTCTTCCACAGCGGTTCATGTAGCCATACGGTTCGTCTGCCCCTGGTTGTGGTATCGTATTGGATTCGCATGGTTCGTAATGGCAGAAACTTACGGGATTAAAATTAGCAATCATGAATCTCATTGATTTCCTTGTAGGTCACGGAAAAGACCTGAATACTCTTCAGATGGGTATTCGGGCAGTGGCTGCATTCTTTTTAACGCTTTTGTTTTTGAGGATCGCCGGGCTAAGAACTTTTGGCAGAAGAACTGCGATGGATATGGTCATTGTAATTATGCTTGGGTCCGTGCTGGGCAGGATCGTAGTGGGTGCTTCACCGGTAATTCCCACATCCGTGGCCTGTCTGGTTTTCGCCCTCGTCCACCGCCTCCTTGCCAGATTAAGTTGCGGAAACGATTTTATCGGCATGCTGGTTAAAGAAGAGAAAATAAGTCTTTATAAGAAAGGCATAGAAAACCAAGCACATCTCAGGAAAGCCATGATCAGCAAAAAGGATCTGCAGGAAGGAATACGTCTGAAGATTAACCAGGAGGGATTTCAGGGTATCGATGAAATATTCCTGGAGCGAACAGGGGAAATAAGTGTTATAAAGTCTGAAAAGCAATAACATGAGCTTAGGCTCGAAGATTTTCGTGGCAATCGCTTTTCAACACATCTCTTCATTGCTCCTGGATCCGGTGATGTTATAGTAGAAATCCAGTAATATCTGCTATTAAGTCCGGGGTAAGTCCGGGAATTACCGGACTTGCCCCGGAGATAGAGTATGAGCAGTCAGTAGTAATAGTATATTAGAAAGGAGGAATTATGGGAGAAAGAGGCAGTTATTTTTCCGGTACCAGCGGGCTCGCTTTTTCAGAACCTAACAAAAAAGCTTATCCCGAAGAGTTTCGCGAAGTGCCGCGGCTGGTCTACTATTCTTCCATGTTCAACAGTATCGAGATCAACAGCAGTTTTTACAAAATTCCCCGATGCAAAACCTTCCTTCAGTGGATGGAGCTTGTCCCTGAGCATTTCAGGTTTACCGTGAAACTATGGAAAGGTATCACACATGATAATAAAATCAGTGAAGGTTTAGCCATTCAGCAGTTTTTCGACGCGATAGAGTGTTTCGGTGAAAAGAAAGGATGTCTGCTGATTCAGTTTCCTTCCTCAGCTGCAATGGATATTTATGAATTCAGGGATATCATGACACTTATCCATGAACTGGATCGTGATCGTTCCTGGAAGCCGGCTGTTGAGTTCAGACATCCTAAATGGTATAACGCGGAAACAAAGGCGATACTCGATGATTTTGGTGCAACGCTGGTTCTGCACGATATGCCTGCATCGGCACCTGAAAAAATCAATCCGCGCGCGACTTTCATCTACCTGCGGTTTCACGGAATTAATGGAGACTATCGTGGCGACTATCCGTTACATTTTTTGAAGGAGAAGTCAAGGGAGATCAGGCAATGGATGGATGAGGGAAAGGATGTCTATACATATTTCAACAATACGGCCGGGTCTGCAGTGGAAAATCTGCGCACGCTGAACAGACTGGTGAAGGAAAGCTGATGGCACGGGTTT
>Ga0207691_10000059_pt1 | contig 86972 bp, 78 predicted proteins | sample KBSM13metaG_FD_184327 | JGI IMG/M metagenome (GOLD analysis project Ga0207691, IMG submission 184327) | Miscanthus rhizosphere microbial communities from Kellogg Biological Station, Michigan, USA - KBS M1-3 metaG (SPAdes) (version 2) | ecosystem: Host-associated > Plants > Roots > Rhizosphere >...
ATTGGATACCGGGCTTCGAGCGCGTCGAGTACCGCACGCTGCGTGATAGTGCCCTCGACGTCGAGCCTCACCTCACCGTCAACACGCGCGAGTGTTCGCAAATGCGCCGGAAGCACAACCCTGATCATCGTCTTCTCCTTGCCGAGTAAAGTCCGCTCTTAATCAACGGTGCTCAAAATGGTCGTCCAGCAAGGCCGTAGGGAGCGACGCGAGTGAGGCGTACCTTTCGGTACGTCGCAGCGAAGGTCGTGACTGAGAACGAAGCCGGCGGCCATTTTCAGCAGCCGTCAAGTCAGTGTTTGAACCTCGACGGAGTAGACCGCCGGAAGATCCCGGACAATGGCCGTCCAGCTCTCGCCCGCATCAGCCGACGCGTAGACTTGACCACCGGTGGTGCCGACATACACGCCGCATGAATCCAGCGAATCGATGGCCATGGCGTCGCGAAGGACGTTCACGTAACAATCGCGTTGCGGTAAACCGTTGGTCAGCGCCTCCCATTCATTGCCGCCGGTGCGGCTGCGATAGACCCGCAGCTTTCCGTCCGGAGGGAAATGCTCCGAGTCGCTCTTGATCGGAACGACATAGATGGTGTTCGGCTCATGCGCGTGCACGGCGATCGGAAACCCGAAGTCGGTTGGCAAGTTCCCGCTGATTTCGTGCCACGACTCCCCGGCATCGTCACTCCGCATGACGTCCCAGTGCTTCTGCATGAACAGAACGTTGGGACGGGAAGGATGCATGTCAATACGATGGACGCAGTGGCCGACCTCCGCATCGGGGTCTGGAAGCTCATACTGCGATTTCAATCCGCGGTTCACCGGACGCCAGGTCTTGCCGGCGTCGTCGCTGCGGAACGCCCCTGCAGCCGAGATTGCGACGTAAATCCGCTCGGGATGACTGGGATCCAACAGGATCGTATGCAGGCACATCCCGCCGGCCCCAGGCTGCCAGAGATGTCCCTTTGCGCCGCGCAGTCCCGCCATCTCCTGCCATGTTTTCCCGCCATCGACTGACTTGAACAGCCCCGCGTCCTCCGCGCCGGCATACACCGTGTCCGGATCGGTGAGCGACGGCTCCAGGTGCCACACACGTTTGAACTCCCACGGATGCTGCGTCCCGTCATACCACTTGTGCGTGCCGACCTCGCCTTCGTAGACAAACATGTTGCTCTCGCCCTTGGGCATGCCGTCCGAGCCCATTAAGTCTTCGGGCTTGGTTCCGGGTGGATGCCAGGTCTTGCCCCCGTCATCCGACCGTTGAATGATCTGTCCGAACCAGCTGCTGGACTGGGACGCATACAATCGATTGGGATCTACGCGCGATCCCTTGAGATGGTATAGCTCCCACCCCGCAAAGTGGGGCCCCTCGATATGCCACTGTTTCCGCGTTCCGTCTGACGTTAAAATGAACGCCCCCTTGCGTGTCCCCACCAGTAGTCGTACCCCGCTCATCGCTTACTCCTTCTTGAATGATGGATCACCCGCTAACGGTATAGTCATTCGCATTAAACAAAATGGACAACAAAACGGCCTCATCGGATACTCCTGGGATATTGCCGACCGGCCTTCTAGTTTTTTCCGAAGCCAATCCAACCCAGGCTCTAAATTCGCCACTACTGTTTCCTGGTGTAGATGATCTCCATCATTTTCATTTCTTTGCCGCCGCGGTGAGTTCCGAACATGTCGAACGTTTGGTTGTTGTTGTCGACAATTTTCCACACCGCACGATGCGTCATATGGCCCCCGCCAGGTTCATCGTGCCCGCCCTTCAGCGTAATGGTCTTGCCATCGGCGCTCGCTGTGCCTTCCATGATGAAAATTCCGGTGCCCATGGTGTCGATCCACGTCGAGACATAGCGCTTGCGCAGGTTGTCGTAGCCGCTAGTCCCAATCCCCGAGTAGGGTTGTCCCATCATGTCACCGGTGAATTCCTGCTGAAGAAAGCGTCCGTCCAGCAACATCTTCATATCGGCGGTGCCCGTCGATTCCATGGGAGGCTTACCGGGCTCCATCCATTCCTTGGTGTGTGTGGTCCAACTGCCGACCAGACTTGCAAATAACTGATGCGGCTCGCCGGGCGCGCCCAGCTTCTTGTACATCTCCATCATCGCCTGTGGGTCCGCCTTCTTTTCGGACTTTTTATCCTTGGCCAGTGTAGTTGACGCGTTCAACATGACGCACAACGTGATAACTGCTAGATGTATGAAACGCATGGCTTCCTCCTTGTGATTGAATGATCAATTCTTTCGACGTGATGTCTCTTTGTTAATTGGGTGATTCAGAAATATAAATGACATCACGAGCGCTCGTGGGCTTGCTTTAGGGCTTGGATATCAATCTTCTTCATCTGAAGCATGGCTTTCATGACGCGACTTCTCTTTCCTGGATCCGGATCTTGCAACATCTCAACTAACGCCGTGGGAACGATCTGCCATGACACGCCATATTTGTCTTTAAGCCAGCCGCATTGCTGCGCCTCTCGATCGCCACCGTCGGAGAGTGCGTGCCAATAATGATCCACTTCTTCTTGCGTCTTGCAAGAGACCTGAAAAGAAATGGCTTCATTGAATGTGAATATAGGCCCCCCGTTTAATGCCACGAACTCTTGACCTTCAAGTTGAAATTCCACAGTCATGACCGTTCCGGCCGGTCTGCCGGAGGCCTTTGCCGATTCTTCTTCATAACGGGTCACCCTTCCCATCCTCGAATCTTTGAAGATGGAGGTATACGTCTTCACGGCCTCTTCAGCGTGATCATCGAACCACAAACATGGAGTGATTTTTTGTATCATCTGATTTCTCTCGTCTTGGCAGCCACGTAACTCGTCATCTACCCACTCGATCTCATATAGATCAATTCCCAGATGTGCCCATCGAGATCCTGAAATCCATGCCCGTACATAAAGCCGTGGTCTTGCGGCTGATTGTAGGTGGTTCCCCCGGCGTCCACGGCCTGGCGCACCATATCGTCGACATTCTCCCGGCTCTCACACGACAGACACACCAGCACCTCTGTGCTTTTCGTGGCATCACAAATGGCTTTCGGCGTAAACGATTTGAACTTGTCGTGCGTCAAGAGCATGACGAAGATGTCCTCACTCACAATCATGCATGTGGCCGTCTCGTCGGAAAATTGAGGATTGAAGGTAAACCCGAGTTTCGTAAAGAAGCCGATGGACTTCTTCAGATCTTTCACAGGTAGATTCACGAACATTTTCCTAGCCATCCATTGTCCTTTCTAATTCAATTACATCTTCTTCAGTGATAGCCAAAGGCACCAGCAGGACGTTTAAAATGGCCGCCATTTCACCCTCGACCACGAGCCTTCCGAGATAGGCTTGCACTATGCAGCTTCCGCGCGCGACTGAAAATGCAGCTGACGACCATTTTCAACATCCTGCTACCTCGGGAGGCCTGCAACCTCCTTCACCGCCCGCACTTCGACCGTTCCAATGCGTGCCCCTGGGATTCGAGTGGCGATGCGAACGGCCTCATTAAGATCTTTGGCGTTGATTAGGAAGTAGCCCGCCAGCTGCTCTTTCGTCTCCGCAAATGGCCCGTCGGTCACGGTCTCCCTGCCACCACGCACGCGAACGACCGACGCTGTGGCCGCGGGGTGCAACGGGGAAGCGCTCACATATTGCCCGCTGGCGTTGAGTTGATGAGTGAGCTGTATGGATTCATCCAGCAGCTGCTGCTGTATTGTCTCGTCCATCTTGGTGAACACGTTCTCGTCATGGTGAACTAGCAACATATATTGCATCACGCTTCTTCCCCCACATCTTTAGTCGTTCTGCAACCACGAAATCGACATCGACCTGTGTCATGAGAGCATTTTGAATTCTGCTATGCCGGAAGTCCGGAAAGCTCAATGATCGGGCGCACCTCCACCGTCCCCTTGCGCGCCATCGGAATCCGTGCGGCGATAGCAAGTGCCTCGTCGAGATTCTTCGCGTCGATAAGGAAGTAGCCGCCCAATTGTTCGCGCGTCTCCGCGAACGGACCGTCGGTCACCAGCCGTTTGCCATTGCGTACCTGAACGCTCGTCGCCATGGCTGTCGGATGCAACGGATTGGCAGCCACATATTGCCCGCTTGAATGCAAGTCATGAGCAAGCTGCGCGGATTCCACGTAACACTCCTGCCGTTCGGTCTCGCTCAATGCTTGTTCATCACCGTAAATAAGCAGCATGTATTTCATCTGAAATGCCTCCATTTGTCAGTCGCATCGCAAATGTTCAATATCTTAGTTATCACCATCTCAGGCTCATCGGCTATTGATTGTATTCATTAGTCGTCCGGAAATCAGAAAATCGACAGCAGGGTTCTCATGGTCACAATGTTAGGTCTCTCTTTCGCGTTGAACGCCACTCACATAAGATAGTCGTTGGGAAGGGACGAAATCGACAAGGGTGTCCCGCACGTCTGAATTCGTGCTGAAAGATATAAAGGGCAGGATAAAACTTGGGAGTTCAGAGGTTCCTAGTCAGTTGATCGTTCATCGAGCCTCAACGCTATCTTCAGTCACAGTTGCCCCCTCGGATGCTTGAAAGGGAGCGAAGGGAAGGAGGCTTACTAAGACAAAAGAGCAACGCCATGCGGCGCTTTCCCCATTTGAGACGCCGCTCGTTTCGTTAAAAATCATCTTTGTTGGGGAAAGCATCGATCTCGGAAACCTCTGCACCCCACTATGGAGTTTTTATACGTATATGTCTCCAGGCGACCGTATTGCCGGCATACGCCTGAACACCGATGAAGCCGGGCGCGCGCCCTCGCTCACCGTCGGTATTGCGGAATGAGGTCGTCTGCGTGCGTTCACCAGTCTGCGTTTTAGTCAAAAAGACCGTATAGTCGTCGCCTTGCACCACGATCTCATACTCAAACCAAACGCCAGGCACGAGCGCAGGGCCGGGCGTGTAATTCTGCAACGCCGGTTCATTGCTATTGAGGTGCCAAATGCGGTCGCCCGCCTGGATCTTGTAGATTGCACCAGTCCGGTTTTTAAACAGACCATTGGGCTCGGGGCGTATACCATAGAAGTCTTTCGTCGAGTCGCCTGCTGCGGTATCATCGATTTGCGCTTCAAAACCAGCAATGACCGGTCTCCACGCAGGGTTCCCCGGATCGAACGCCGGCTCTTGCGCAGCGCGTCTTTTGAGCTCGACGGTGGCGAGGTCAAGCGTCGGGCGCGGAAATCGGACAAACACTCCGCTGTTGTGTTTCGCCAAATCGAAGATACGGAACTGCAGGCGCAATGTGAAATCGGAGAACATCTCCGTCGCATAGTAAAACAACCGTAGCCCTCCGTCACCGTAACTCACCATTTCACCATTGCAATGCAACATACCGCCGCCCGCGGGACCAGTGAGCCTCCACTTACTGAAGGTCGTGGCCTTCCCGTCAAAGAGCGGCCGAAAGCTTACCTCAGACTGTGGGCTGATGATGGGATCTGGGACGGGGAGCACACTCGTGTTCAGTAGGTCAACAGTTCGTCGGCTGAGGGCAACGCCGGTGAGCATCGGATTAGGCGAACCAATTGTCGGGAATAGTGCGGGGCCTCCGACATAACAGTTCGTCGTGTCGTGGATCCGGCCAAAGTCGTTGGTCACGGCGTCGGCAATATTATCTCCCATCCGCATTGTGCCAGCGTCATGATGCGTCGTGCCCAAATCGTCGCGGCGATCTTTGAACGCAGCGAGCGCGGCGAGGCGCTGTGCCCTAGTGCCAGCGGGCACAGGGATAATGCGGCTCGCGCTCGCGAGAATATCGAAGGGCTCATTGCCCGCAAAAATGAGTGCAATCTTATCAGATACCGCGTCCATATCGACCCACGTCGCACGATCGTTGTTAGTCTCGGGACTCCCAGGGAACTGCTGGGGTGTCGCCTTCGCATTACCAAGGGTGACAACCGCTTTCGGACGCTGGAAATCTGTTTCAGTCGTTGAAAGGTCAACAAAACTGTCTGGGTTACGCGGCGTCATATCGCCGATGCCGCGGATTGTGATGACGACGGTGTCATCGGTGGCGCGTCGCATGGCGTCTAGGTGTTCAAGCGTGGGAATTTTTTTGAACAACTCCGCCTCGGAATCAATACCAAGTGTGCTTAATCCAGCCGCTGTGATTTGGAAGTGGAACGTACGTCCGTTTGTCGCCTTGCCCTTCACTAGCAAGGCGGAGCATTGGAGGCTCGGAATTACCATGGGGGGAAGGTTTGCCTGAATCGCTGCTTTCGGCACACGGATGTTCAGGTTCGAGCGCAAGTGCGCAACCAGGTTTTTCCCCATACGATCTGCCGCGCGACCGCCTAGTGACTGTCGAAAGGTCGTGAGCGCAAGACGCGTCGTCTCAACCGTGCCAAGCGCAATCATGACGGCACTGTGTCGCCCACCACGCGGGGGTGCCAGCATGATGTCCGATGAACTACCGTTTTGCCAGACGCGCACGCCACTCACACGCACCCAATTGTCGGCCTGAGTTTCGGTGATGAGCTCTTGTACGTGGCAGTTTGGGACAATCATCAGTCGCTTGCGCGCGTCCGCCACCTGGCCAATCCCATCGGCCTCGGTGCCAGCGAGGCGCGCCGCACGGATCAGCCCGGGAACAGCACTGAATTTGTTTGTGGGAAAGAAGCCGGGCAATGTTGTGGACTGCACCGCCAGCGGAGCTTCCAGTTTAAAGAGTTCCCGCAGTTGACCGCCCGAGGTCGGGTCATTAGGAGGCAATCCGAGCCAGTCGCGAAGCACGGCATCGGTAAGCGCCGGTTCGCCCGGATCGGGGTAGCGCACGGCCGGATGGTCAAGGAGTTGAGCAAACGTAAACCCCGTCGAATTGGCAAGGACCTGGAGTCCAGCATGAAGCTGCTTGCGCAATGCGGTGTGAAGCGGGCCGTAGATGAAGTCGTTTGTCTCCTTGACGCCGATCAGGCGGCTCGCGTCGGCGAAATAGCCCTGATTAGGCGCGGGAGGGCGCAGGGCGTCTCGTGTTGTCTGTGGCCACGCGGCCAGTTCTTCATCGAGCAGTTCAGGTGACCAGCCCCCCCACGTCAACGATCGTCCGCCGATGGCAAAGAGCAGACCCTTGTAATTCAGCGCGGGATGATTCACCCACGGTACGCGCATGTCGGGGTCACCTCCCATGAACGGCATATTTTGCACATGCTCCGGCAGCACGAATGGGCCGGCCTCAAGCACTAGAATCCGTCGGCTGCGGCTTGCGTCAGTGATAAAAAGATGTTCCGCGGCGACGGCGCCAAAGGTACCGCCACCAATGACGATGACATCGAAGTCACGCCGCCGACCTGCGACCATTTCCGTGGCGCTGTCGGACGCTTCTTGGAGGGTGTTACAAAGAAACCGGCCCATGTTGTCCAATGTGAAGGACGTATTTTGAGAAGGCAGCAGTTGTGCCATTGGTGTCTCCGTATTTAGTAGGTTTAAGCGTTACACATGGAAACTGGGTTCAAAATGCGAGTGTCTTCTGCGATATGGTGAGTAACACTCGTTCCTAAATGATGATGGTCAAGCCGTTGATAAGCGGGACAACATATGGTTTCCGGAATCGATAACATCGCAAAGGTGTATTGAGAAGGTTAATCCGTGGATGGAAAGAGATGCTAAGTTCGTTACGGTTTGAAGGCTAATGCATCTACGGCACCATCCTAGGCGACCTTCACGACCAACAGTGTCAGTGCTGGTGGACTAGCATGTCAGGACCTCCGACCTGGTAGTACTCCCATTCAGCCCAGGTTGGAAGGATTCTACAATGGTTGCATGAGTCGCGTTGCTGCACGGGCTGCGGGAACCTCTTAAGAACGCCGTTTAGATGCCTGTCTACTTAAAGATAGTGTTCCCAGAAGACTTGCCATTTATGTTAGAACCGCCCGGATGGAGTGCTTGCAGTTCTGGACAACACAAAGCATATGACGTGTGGAATTGTACAATTGATTCGCCACCGTCGTCATTGGACGGCTGGTCACATTCACATTGCTCACCTTGCTTGTGCAGACAGCTTGTACGGCCGATGGCGGTTCACATTCCGCGACACGATAAATCTCGCTATGCCGGCAACGACATGGCACCGAAGGAATTATGACCGTGCGTCATCATTCTCACGACCATAGTCACGGAGCGATTGATCCGGCCCTTCTCACTACCCAACAGGGCATCGCGGCCATCAAGTGGTCTGCCGTTGCCTTAGTAGTGACTGCGCTGATTCAGGCTGCAGTTGTGCTCGTCTCCGGCAGCGTGGCGTTGCTCGCAGACACGATTCATAATCTCGCTGACGCCGCCTCTGGGCTGCCGCTGTGGCTCGCCTTTCTCCTCACACGCCAACCACCAACAAAACGGTTTACGTATGGCTATGGTCGGGCAGAAGATTTCGCGGGCCTTCTCATTGTGCTCATGATTGTCGGCAGTGGCATCGTGGTCGCCTATGAATCCATGATGCATTTATGGAACCCCCCGACCGTTCAACATCTGTGGGCAGTGGGAGTCGCTTCGGTGATTGGCTTTCTCGGCAACGAAGCGGTAGCCAGGTACCGCCTCAAGGTCGGTCATGAGATTGGCAGTGCGGCCCTCATTGCCGATGGACATCATGCGAGAACCGATGCCTTGTCCAGCTTATCGGTGCTGGCTGCGACCTTTGGCGTATGGCTGGGCATGCCCATGGCCGATCCCCTCGTGGGTTTATTGATCGCCGCGGTGATCCTTAAGATCGGATGGGAATCAGGTGCTTCGATCGTCATGCGCATGCTAGACGGCGTAGATCCCCAAGTGACTGAAGAAGTCATTCATGCGATTCATCACGTCCCCGGCGTGCAGGATGTCACCGAAGTCAGGATTCGATGGCTTGGCCATCGTCTCCTAGCCGAGGTCAATATCGGAGTGGATCCGTCACTGTCCGTCGAAGCAGGTCATCACATTGCCGCGGAGGTACAACATCAATTGCTACATCATCTTCGATACTTGTCCAACGTGGTGGTGCACATCGACCCGTTGACCGCATCAGGAGAGCACCATCATCGCATTGCCTCGCACACGCACGGTGAGTTCCCAACCCATTCCCATTAATTCTGAGTCATTCACTGCCTGGCTTGTGTATCACCAATTCCAGGTCATCGAAATAGGTGACGGCATCCGACTTGGTCCAGAGGCCGATCTTGCCGGCGGTCAGGGCCCGATCACATTGATCGAACACGCGCCCGTCGTCGTAAAAGACCTGGATCCGGCAGCCTTGCATGACGACCCGGAGGCGATGCCACCTTCTGACGTCAATGGTCTGATCGTGATTGGCGATCATCTTCCGAATGCCTTTGTCGACTCGATACAAGCGGACGTTTTGTTCAAGGGGATTCGCGCGGGTAAGATAGTAATTGCGATCATTCTCCGCTCGCCAAATCAACCCCCCTCCCATGTCGCCTTTTCCACCACGGCACGAAAACTGACTGATAGCTCGAGGTCAGATGAGTCGGTGCCGTCGAGGAGGATCATTTTGTATGCGTGTTCCGCGCCTTTATTGGAGAGCTGGGCGAGGATATGCGGTGCACTGACCGCATCCGCGGTTTCGAGCACCTGCCAATCACCGGCTGGACGCCCATCGTAGAGCCGGCCGAGTTTGAAGCCGTTGGGCAACGTGCCCGGTGAAACGGCATCAAAGCTCCAGTTTGTCGATGTGTCGCCGCTTGCGACATAGCCAGAGACACCTGCCAACGCAAGGCATAAGGCGACGGTCATCTGAACGATTTGAATTCGCTGCCGCGGCCTGACCGTCGTCATGGCGTTCCTTTCATCGCATCAAGCGCGGCCCGCAGCCCCTGTGCGACCCGATCGGGAGTATCATGTGCCCAAAAGTGCATGAAGTACAGGTCCGGCGACGGATGGATGAGATGATTGTGGAGCGCTGTGACCTCAATGCCATGGCGTGTTAATGCCGACGCTACGCTACTGACTTCTTGGGCTGCTAAAACAAAATCTCCGGTGGCGGCCACCTTCCCCTTGGCGCCGGCTTGAAGATTGATGGCCGTCGCCATGCCCATGCTCGGGGACAGGTCTAGGTCGTGCATTGTGATCGTCTCATTCCGCGGCACCGTAATCGACAACACCCCGTCCTTGACGGTTCCTTTCTCCCTGAGCACTTCCTGAATCTCCCGCGTAGGGAGGTCTTGCTCCTGCTTTGGCTCGCGGTTCTCTGCCTCGCTCGGTTTCCGGATCGGTGTCTTCGTCAGGATAAGAGCCCGCAGTAAATTGGCCGCCAGCTGTCCCTCATCTCCTTCCGCCCAAAAATGAAGGTACATCACTTTGGGAGTTTCTCGGATGAGGTGATTGTGAAGTGCCGTCACGGTGATGCCATCTTGTTCCAGCCTCCGCAGAACTGGCCCCACTTCGTCTTCCGTCAGGACGAGATCGCCGTGAGCGACGGCGGCGTCACCACGCCCCTTGAAGGCGATCCAGCTACCCAGGGCAAACCTCGGCTTCAGTTTGACTTCGTCGATAGAAACGGACAGATCTGTGCGTGGCAGCGAAATCTTATATATGTCACCTTGCGCCTGCCCGACAGTGCCCAGGGCGGTGTTGATTGCCCCGGTGTCGAGACGCAGCTCCGCGTGAACGCCTTCAGCCCACAACACCAATGCTAAAGCCATTCCAAGGCCCGCGGGCGTGACAAGACATCGCATAATGTTCTCCTTCATTGATACAGCTTCTCATTCATGCTGACATCAACCAGAGATATTGTCACTCATAGTACTTAATTGAAGAGTGCGCACATTGTCAGTGTAAGGTTCCGGAACTTTCCAAGTCGTAAGCCGCTTAAGAAGCGCGATCGCTCGCGACATAGACCTTGAAACGCTTCTAGCACTGTTTACCTTACGTCAAGTTCAAACTGATGGCACAGGCCACTGCACCGAGCGTATCGTAAGCCCTTTTGTACTTTAGCGTCTCATCAAGGAACCAGCATGCAAAGTGCGGTGAGAAGTCTGCGCGAATGTCTGAGAGGACACGAACCGGTTCACATCGTTCAATGGACGTGTTGCGCCATCCAGACGTAATCGGGATCGAAGAGAGACACATATGAACATTGTTCAGGCAACGCATCAGTACGAGAGGTGGTTGAGCCAACACACCACACTCGTGCGTCCTGATCTTGTCCTCAAACATGCTTTGATGAAGCGAGACGCCTTCTCCTTTCTTCGGGCCACCTTTTATCGATGGACTCAGGTCTGGGGAGACGTCTGTGCGGACCTCTGCGGGGCACCCGAAGTCTTGGCCATCGGAGATCTTCATGTCGAAAACTTTGGAACGTGGCGTGACGATGAAGGTCGCTTGGTCTGGGGACTGAATGATTTTGACGAAGCGTTTCCATTACCCTACACGAACGATCTCGTGCGACTTGCTGTCAGCGCGATCCTCGCTCAAGAGACTGACCATTGGACCCTTCGAGTCAAGCAGATCTATGACGCCATTTTGACCGGATATATAGAATGCTTGGAGGCCCAGGGGAGACCATTCGTTCTTGCCGAAAAGCACGGATGGCTTCGTCGGATAGCGACGAATAAATTGCGTGACCCCGTACTGTTTTGGAAGAAATTGAAGGCTCTGCCGCACGCGAAGAATCCCGTGCCCTCACCTGTCAGGCAAGCCTTGGAGCAGAGGATGCCAGTACGCGGCATCGCCTATTCCATTCGACGACGCGTATCGGGTTTGGGAAACCTTGGCAAACCCCGATTTGTCGCACTCGCCGACTGGGAGGGAGGGGCGATTGCCCGGGAAGCGAAAGCACTTGGTCCATCATCGTGTGAGTGGGTTCGACCGCGGCAGGGTCGAGAGACGATTCTCTATCAAACCTTGTTAAACCAAGCCGTGCGCTGCCGGGATCCCTTTGTGCACGTGCACGACGAGTGGTTGCTACGACGACTCTCGCCCTATTGTTCACGCATCGAACTGTCCTCGCTGCCGAAGAAACATGACGAAAGCAAACTTCTGTATGCGATGGGGTGGGAAACGGCCAATGTGCATCTTGGAAACGAGAAAGCGATCAAGGCTCTCTTACGAGATCTGACCAAGCGAAAGGCTGCCTGGCTTCCAGGAGCGACGAAAGCGATGGTTAAGGCCACGGTCTCGGATTGGAAGGACTGGGCAAGGGAGTAGGCGCTCAGAGTTTAACGGCCGACCACAGAAATCATGGGGATTAGGAACAGGCGGAAATAAATGGTTGGCCACACACGAAATCCATTGCGTCGGGCATCAAAGGACAAACATGCAAAGTGATGAACAGGAGATACGTCAACTGGTCGCAACGTGGATGACGGCCACGAAGGCGGGTAACATCGAAACGGTGCTGAGCCTTATGGCGGAAGATGTCGTGTTTCTGATGCCTGGCCGGTCACCCATGATCGAAAAGTCCGCGTTTGCGGCAGCCGCGGGAGCCCACGCAGGTCAGGAACGGCCGCAGTTCGACGGCACGAGCGAGATTCAAGAGATCAAGGTAGTAGGAGAGTGGGCCTTCATGTGGACACAGCTATCAGTCGTGATGACTCCAGCCGGTGGTGCTCCGTCAATGACGCGTGCAGGCCATACGCCTTCCATTCTAAAAAAGCAAAACGGCAAATGGGTGCTGGCGCGAGATGCGAACATGTTGTCGCCAGTGTCCAATTCAGGGGCATGACGGTCAACTAGGCACGAGGACGTTGCTCTTCTTACGCTACTGACGCATCTGAACGTTCTCAGTTATCCGCTGTTGTAATATCTCCTCTAGACAATTCGAACGGACGTCTATGTGAGTCCGTTCGGATAAAAACAAACTGGTCAGGCCCGGTACATTCCCTTCAAAAAAAGCATCTTCGTGGTATAGGAGGATATCTGCAGCCCTGGTCAGGATTAGCAGTACTTGTGCTCTAGGACTTCCCATGATGCTTGGTGATTATTTGTAAGGAAGTAATATTTTGCGAAGAATCGGGCTTCCTTGTATAAGGGAACTGCCATGAATAGGCTGCTTGGATCACAGTTTGTGTCGCAGCTCACTTAATAGTTAATACCCGACCGGGACTGAGACGTATGAGGTTTGATGTCGCATGGGGAGAAGTTGGAACATCATGGAAACTGCACTCGTTTAAGGAGTGCCACCCTCCAACCTGGGATGGTTACCTGAATGAACAGAGAGCATATTGGGGAACGCGAATCACTGGACGCGGCTCAGAGAACTTTTCTTGGACAGGAAGCGAAGAAAAGTGGTTGGAATACACGCGCAGGGGATACGAGAACTATGTCGTTCACTGTTCAAAGTGGCACGGTAAGTTTTCCAAAGGGGAGTTGATCCCGGTGCTGAGAACGGAAGGTAAAAACACGATAAAACTCTGCATCGTTAAGAACGAAATGACGACGTGGCACAACACCATTGAGCTTTGGTTGTTTAAAGAAGTGAGCTTTTTCCCGCCGCACAGCGAACTGAAATGGGAACTTTATACCTTTAGCACATTAGTCGATCATCATGGTCGCCCGACGAATTATTGGAAACAGGGTACGCCCTCTGTTGCATTCTCCAAAAATGGATCCAAAGTCAGTATCGGCGATGCGTCATTTGAAATCATTCGTACTTAGCAACAGATCGCAGCCGTACAATTCGTCGCGGTATTTGCGTGGTGCTTAACAGCCAAACCTTACCGTTGCATTGACGACGGTGTCCGGAACGCCCGCCGGTGAACGCTGGCGTCAGAGGTTGCTATGTCCTTCGACCTTCCAGGGGTTAAACAAGGTACTGAGCTAGATTCGTTATTCAGGGCGATTGGATTCGTCATTGTGCAATGGGGATACGCAGAACAATCGCTAGACCTTATAGTTGCGATTCTGTTCCACTTCTTCGACCCGCATCCGCTCCTTAAAACACGTCCGCGCAATCTTGAGCCGAAAATAAGGTTCTTACGCGAATGCTTCACAGAACTCCCTGCGCTTGCACAATTCTGCGCTGAGAGCGAAACCCTACTTCTCCGATTTGCCGACGCAGGAAAGAAAAGGAACGATCTTGTGCACGGAGCCATTGCAAGCCTTTCTTATGAAGATGGTGCATTCATGTTTTTGAAGATTGATGTGAGCCCAAAAGAACATCACAGCATCCGGTCGGTTGTATTGGACGATGCAGACTGGCCAGCCTTTCGCGAAGAGCTTCTGCGCCTGGGCAAGGAGGGGCAGTCCCTTGCACAAAGAATGTGGGATAGCCTGAAGGAACGAACATGATAACTATGGTCGCATCTTACTCACCAATACCACTGTCCCCCCAATAACCGAGGGTCTACTATCCAATCTGTGAGTATTTTTCTGTTGTTCATGGGTGTCATCCCAACCTTTCGCTCCAGGGGCGTTTCACTTGGCTCGCTCCTCTAGTACTGTTCGACCCATCGCCACTGACACGCTGTCGGACACGGCGCTGACTGTTTTTTAAGAGTATTTCATTTATCGTAGAGTCGCTATGTACATGCCATCCTAAAAACGGTCACTTCTAAAGCAACACCCTTTCTGGAGAACCTCACATGCTACGCAAACAGATTCTCAGACCTGACAGCGAGACCATGTCGCCAAAGACGAGTGCCACCACGATGTCTGTGGCTGACATTGCCAGCGTGCAGGTCTCGTCGGAGGATCCGTCGTACCCGATCGACCACGCGTTTGATAATCACAGAGGACCAGGGGGCACACGATGGATGGCCGGAGAGGTCGGCGAGCAAACCATTATACTGGCCTTCGATCAGCCACAGCGGGTACAGAAGGTTGGCCTTGAGATCGAGGAACCGGAGACGAGCCGGACTCAAGAATTGTCCCTAGCCGTCTCACGCGATGGTGGCCACACGTACCGCGAGGTGCTCCGGCAGGAATATAATTTTTCACCGCCTCACACGACGTTCGAACGCGAATCATGGACCGTTCCCGTGGAGGACATGACACATCTTCGTTTGACGATTAAGCCGGATAAAGGCAATCGACCCAGCCGCGCTACCGTGACATCGCTGACCCTGCAGTGAAATTTTTCCATCTTGTATGGCCGTCGCCGGTACGGATCTCGTTTCGCGGAATGCATGGATAAGCGCGGAGCGGACACACCCATTCAGGAGTGAAGATCTGACCAGGTATTCCCACCATTAATTTGGCTGTATTTAACAGCGAAGAAATCTCTCACAGCAGACCGTACTCCTTGCCCATCCACATTGAGGCGCCTGACCCATTGAAGTAAAAAACGGCGCAGCCCTTTGTCTCTCGCACGATCCATTCTCATCTTCAAAGTACAGATCGAAATGCACGCATTTCATCTTTCTCACTAACGCGATCTTTTGGACTGGTGCTCGCCGGACAATCCATACGTTTCCTAAGTACGAGTGGTAATCCCCTACACGAAAAGCATCTGTGAACGGACTTGTGGCGTGAAAGCCTCCCTTTTAAATTTACGAGTATGAGACCGTGAGGGTGGACGATGCATGACATACAGGACAAGCCGACGGTTCTCATCGTTGACGATGATGCACACAACGTCGAAGCGTTGGTGCGGCTGCTCGAACGGCCGGATCGAGTCATCATCACGGCAACGAGCGGTGATCAGGCATTGAAATGGCTGCTCCAGACAGAGGTCGCGGTCATCTTGCTGGATATTCGGATGGCGGAGATGGACGGCTATGAGACCGCCGCTCTTATTCGTCAGCGGGAAAAGACACGTGATGTGCCTATCCTATTTCTCACTGCCTTTAACAAAGACGAAGTCGATGTGATCAAAGGGTACTCCTTTGGAGCCGTCGACTACATTTTCAAACCAATTGTGCCCTCGATCGTCTGTACCAAAGTTGACGTTTTCGTCGAGCTCTACAAAAAGACCGCCGCCCTTATTCGACAAAACGAAGCTCTTGCGCGCACGGAGCAAGAGCTCCTGCACACGAATCAGCAACTGGCTGAACTTAATAAATTGAAATCATCCTTTGTGTCCGTAGCGTCGCACGAAATCCGCACGCCCGTGACCGGGATCAAATCGTATGTCGAGAACATGCTGTCGGGACTCACCGGCCCTCTCACGGAGAAGCAACGTCACTATTTGATTCGTGTCGCCAGCAATATCGAGCGCTTGATGAAAATCATCGATGAACTTCTCGACCTCGCGCGGATCGAGGCCGGTCAACTTCAAATACAGAAGACTTCCGTCAACGTGGGGGATCTCATTGCCGATGTAGCGGAAGGGTGTCAGGCATTAGCACTTGAGAAACAGATCTCTCTTCAACAGGTCGTTGATGCGGTATCGGGAGTGTATTTGAACGGGGATGAGGGCAAACTCCACCAAGTTCTCACGAACCTGGTCCATAATGCGATCAAGTTTACTCCCGCTGGCGGGCAGGTGCAGGTGGAGGCGGTCCTGAAGGATCAGGGGCGTATTGAATTGTGCGTGCGGGACACCGGCCCAGGTATACCGACGGCGGAGCTGCCGAAAATCTTTGACAAGTTTTATAGTGCGCCCTCCGCCCCACCTGGAACTCAGGGGGCGGGATTAGGTCTGACGATTAGCAAGAGTCTGGTGGATCTCCATGGAGGAAAACTTTGGGTAGCCAGCACCGGTCAAGGCAGCAGTTTCTACGTGGAGCTTCCGCTTGACGCTGGGCAGTCTTCACCAATCCCTTGAACGAAGGAGGCAACCATGACCTCTGATGTGACCCGCCGCCGATTCTTGCTGCTCGCAGGCGCCGCGGCATCCATGACCGTCCTAGGCCCGTGGTCCTCTTCCGGCGTGGTGGCCCAAACCACGACGCCCTTCGTACGGCGGGATGTGGGCGCGATGAGCGCAAGCGATCCGATCCTCGTCTCATATCGGAAAGCGATTAAGGCGATGAAAGCCCTTCCAGCCAGTGATCCCAGAAGTTGGACCTATCAAGCCGCTATTCATGGCACCACGCTGGCCCAGACGAGGACCGCCTGGAATACCTGCGAGCATGGCACCTATTTTTTCTGGTCATGGCATCGCATGTATCTCTATTGGTTCGAGCGCATTGTTCGACAGATGAGCAAGAATACCCACTGGGCGTTGCCCTACTGGAATTGGTCGTCGACTTCCGAGCGGCGCCTGCCCGCCCCGTTCCGTGACCCCGGCAGCGAGTTGTATACGGCGAATCGGAATCCGGCCATGAACAACGGCACCGGCTCCTTGCCGGCTGGCGACGTCAATTACGATCCGGCGTTTTCTTTCATGAACTTCACGACCGCCAGCAGTTCTCTGGAAGGAACTCCGCATGGCGCCGTGCATGTCGACATTGGAGGATGGATGGGCTCGGTGCCTACCGCGGCGCAAGATCCGATTTTCTATCTCCATCACAGCAATATCGACCGGCTGTGGAACCTGTGGCTGGCTCAAGGAGGTGGGCGTACAGATCCTCTCACGGATGCGACGTGGCGCACCCAACGGTTCACGTTTTTCAATGAAAAAGGGAAACAGGTTCAGATGACCGGATGTGACATCTTGCGCGCCGCGCAACAATTACACTATGTCTATGAGGGGGAGCCAGCCCAGGTTCTTGAGCAATGCGGGCAGGTGCGTCCCTTGACGGCCGTACAGTTTCTACGACAGCAAGTCATGGAACTCCCATCAGTTCCCTTTGAACTCAAAGACGAGCCGGTCTCCATCCAGCTGGATATGGCGAAGCTACGCGCAGGGCAGGGTGAGTTGAGGGGCGCGAGGGAAGGTATGATGCTCCTGGAGTTGGAGGATGTTGAGGCTGAACGCCAGCCTGGAGTCGTGTGGGATGTTTATGTGGGACTTCCGAAGGATGCCAAACGCGATGTGCAAGGCCCGCATTTCGTCGGAACGGTTGCTCTCTTCGGGACCGGCATTCGCAATGAAGGCAAACATGCATTCCGTCCGGCGCGTTTTGTATTTCCGCTGCACAACGCACTTGCCGCCGCAAAGGACGCAGAATCAGAACAGCTCTCCGTCACCTTCATTCCCCATACCGTCGAGGTCGAAGGGCAATCGTCTCAAATTCACGCTCAAGCGCCTGTGAAGGTGGGAAAAGCGCGGATTATTCGTGAATCTCCGGGTGCACGGGAATAAGCGGCCGTGAGTTAAGTCGTCACCATGCTTTACAAGTGACAAGACATACCCACTCATTTGAAGCAAACATTCTAGACGCGACCCGACGAGTGCTTACAGTGTTGCGCCAGGTCGAAGTGTTCGCATATGTGAAGCCACCAACGCATGTCCATGCCGGGGGCGACGTATGGGACGGCAATACGAAATCAGGATCATGACGATGGCTACGACGAAGCATCCAAGACCGATCAGACTGGACCACTCTGCGGTCATCTGGAATTTCCTTCGTCGCCCCATCGAACCGTGTAATGATCTTCATGAAAATAATGGGGCCCATTATGGTGCACGCCGCCCTGGCATTGCACGACGGTGAGTTGACGGTCTCGCTGTACATCATGGCCCGCGGGACAACGGTCTGGATCATTCGTCCGCATGGAATACCTCCGTGTGATCGTACTGCGTTACCCCTTCCTGCGTAGGCTTCTATCTTACCGCATAATGCAAAAAAGAGTAGATGACGCTTTTGCTCAGGTGAAACTACGGTGAGTAACTTCGCGATAGGAGTCCGCAGATTAGCGTACCCGACCAATGCCAATACATGATGTCCAGACTTAGTAAGGGCTAATTAGAAGGAAGATTGAAGGACCGCAGGCAATTTATACGATCTTGAGGATGAGCATCTGTTCTCGTCATGACCCACCTGACCTGTTCACAATAAGGTCACGGCCTGTCACTTCATGCACACTCCCAGCTACCAAATGCTGAACCAAGTTGTAAAAAATGATCGGGACCATGACCCGTGGAAAAGAAGAGAGCGCGAGCGATGCCAGAACCAGCCCAGTGCCATTGTTGTTCATGCCCAGCCCATACATGAGTGAGACACGTTCAGCTTGGTCTGTCTTGAATAGACAGCTCAGCCAGTAGGCCGTTGCAAACGCTGTCAGGCACAGACCCGTGGTGATGACCAAGGTGACAACTAGAAAATCCACATCTCGGTCTGCGATCGCTTGTGGGAGTGACACCGAGGCATTCGAGTAGTTTAACACCAGCAAGACCAGAGAATTGATCACTTTGAGGTACGGCATCCCTGCGCTGAAGTGGCGCTCGGGGACTATCAATCGGACACTGAGCCCGAGCAGGGAAGGCAGAACAACCCACATCCCGAGAAAGGCTCCGGACCCGTAGTCAGCGAGGTGGTGTAAGACTGTTTCATATTCTTCAGAGGCCATCTCTCCGAAAACATACAAGGCCATGGGCGTGATGATCGGACTAAGCAAAGTGGAGAACAGGACTAAGCCTAAACTCAGTGCCAAGTTTCCGTTGGAATTCTGTGCCCAGGCGGTTGACGCCCCGGCAATCGGCATGGCTGCGACCAAGGCGAGGCCCACAAGAATGTGCTGCGCCTCGTCGGGATTATGCCAGAACTGAAGTAGCAGGCTGACACAGAAGATATAGACGATGGGGATCACGAGATTGCCCGTCAGACCGGCGACCAACATCCAGACCTTTTTCACCAGAGCTTTTAAGTGCGATGTCTTCACGCCCAATCCGGCATTGAACATCAACGTGGCTAGGAGTACCAGGAGGAGGGACACATGAGCCTTCGTCTGAAAGACTACGATGTCGCCGAAGGAGACACTTCTTATCCACAGCCCGGCCGTTGGAAATACGGCGGCGATCGCATAGGCGCTAATAAGGAACCACAGTAAGTGATGGTGGATAAACTGCGACAGACTGAGAAAGGTGAATTTGCGGTGATCCATTACTTTGGACGGCTGCCTAGAATATGCCAACGCCCTCTCAAAATGGAATCCCGCTTGTTGTCGACCTAGGGTTCGTCGCAGCTATTCATGAAGTGCACATGTACGTGTCACATTCTGCGTCCTTGATTCCCCTCTTCTCCGTGAACGAATTCCCGAGCCGAAAGGCAGGCGATCGATGTTTGCATCCATGCGTGAGGCCGACTGGCCACCTCAATCAGGCAGCTCGCCCATCCGTCGTTCGAGAAAGCGCCGCTCCGGCTCCTGCTGAGTGAGACTGAGGGCCCGTTCGTAAGAGGCTCGCGCCTCCGCTGTTCGCCCGGATCGGCGGCAGAGATCGGCCCGCGCGGCGTGCGCGAGATGATAGTTCGCCAGATCCCCTCGCGCTAGGATGGCGTCAATGAGCACAAGACCTGCCGAAGCGCCGTCGCGCATGGCCACGGCCGCTGCGCGGTTCAGCTCGATGATCGGCGAGGGTTCGGCCTGAAACAACACGTCATAGAGGATGACGATCTGGCTCCAGTCCGTAGCGTCGGCGTGGGGCGCCTCCGCGTGCACGGCCGCGATCGCCGCTTGGAGCGTGTACGGTCCGATGCGTCTCGACGATAACGCCCTTTCAACCAACTTCAATCCCTCCGCAATCTGATCGCGATTCCACAGCGTGCGATCCTGATCCTCTAGAAGAATCAGATCGCCAGTCGTTGACGTGCGCGCCGCGCGCCGCGAGTCTTGCAGCAACATCAGCGCCAAGAGTCCCATGACTTCAGGCTCGGGGAGCAACTGAATCAGCAAGCGCCCGAGACGAATGGCCTCGCCCGACAGATCGTGCCGCGTGAGCGATCCCCCGGATGACGAGGAGTAGCCTTCATTGAATACGAGGTAGACGACCTGGAGCACCGTATCGAGCCGGTCCGGCAATTCGGTCTCCGACGGCACTACATAGGGAATGCGCGCGTCGCGGATTTTGGCCTTGGCGCGGACGATCCGCTGAGCGACGGTGGGTGGCTTGGTCAGAAATGCGCGCGCGATCTCTTCAGTCGTGAGACCGCAGACTTCGCGCAAGGTCATCGCCACTTGGGCCTCCGGCGCTAACGAGGGATGGCAGCAGGTGAAGATCAATCGTAGTCGGTCGTCCTCGAAGGTCTCATTGTCCCATTTCTCGGTATCACTGTCGGTGATGGTGGTCGAGTCGAGTTGTCTCGTAAGTTCGGGGAGCGATGCGTCAAAGCGGGCGCGACGCCGCATGGCGTCGATGGCCTTGAAGCGTCCGGTTGAGACGAGCCATGCACGTGGATTGCCCGGCACCCCATCCCGCGACCATCGCTCGACCGCCACGGCAAACGCATCGTGCACCGCCTCTTCAGCGGCATCGAAATCCCCAAGCAGGCGGATCAGCGTGGCAAGTACCATGCGCGACTCGGAACGGTACACGTCGTCTACCAACCTACGGACTTGTTGAAGGTCGTTATTGCTCATCAAGGGACAGCTTCTAGAGTGTTGATCAAAGCTGTGGTTGAACCTGTCACGATTGTTTGGTCTTGCCCTCGCGTAAAACGTCCGCTGCCATCTTCTGGTAGCTGAGCAGAGTTCGAAACATGCGAAGGTTCCGCTACCAAGGAAGCTTAACCAATGCGCGCATTCAGAAGAAAGAAATAAAATGCTGATTGCCGGGAGGCTGCCACCCTATAACCGTGAGAGTGCCCTTATCTTAATTGACAAGAATGGACCCTAGACTGGGTGAGCAATGGAGGAAAAGGTGGAGAGGGAGGGAGCGCTACTTGTGTAACGGCAAAAATTCCGGGAGGCATGAGGAAGCGATTGCTTAGCCTTCACTTTGCGCTGACGAGCCCAGTGTCTTACAGATATCAAAACATTCTGATGAGACGAGGTAAGCCCAGATCCGCCATACTTATTGGTGAGTAAGATCTCGACGCGCAAATCCTAGCAACTTGCCGGGCTGAGAGTCGCGAGTACCGAATCTAAATCAGGGTGCTCTTGTGAACGCAAGACTTCGACGGCAGGACGGCAAAACCGATTTGGACAGATGTCTTGTCCAAGTACCACCACCGGGTGAACATGGACCGCCTTCGCAATCAACGAAGGGGGAAGGAGCTGCCGGTTGTATTGGCAAATAAAGGAGACTTTCGTGCCCGGTGACGAGATGGTGTTAATAAAGTCTTCCCATCGGACCAGATCATCGTCGCTGATCCCGCTATTGATCGTCCAACTCATTTCGACCGCAAGTCGGATTCCGTTATAGCCATCCGCCATAGCTTGGTGCAATGTGCGGCGAACAAAGGCCAACATCGTATCCAGATCGAACAGACCCGGTTGCCGATAGTCATGGCGGGTCCAAAATAGGAGACGACGGGAATTCATATCGCTGTCTACGTCGATTCCCCAGAATCTCATGGCTTGGAGAAGCGTCTCCTTCTCATTCTCATCCGCCACATAAATGCACCGCTCACCATTGAGAAGTCCCGCTTTGATATACGGAACCGCCTGCGTCAACATTTCGGCCTTCTCCGCATAGACTGAACAGAGATGTTCACCTTGCTTGAGCCGAGCAATTCGTTGCGCGAAGCTATGGGGTCTATCGACGGCAGGTTTGCTCATGGGTCATCCTCCTGTTGGGAGGTCATATCGTAGCATAGAATTTTCAAACCTTGAATGTGGATTGTTCACACAATCTCCGGGAGGCAGGTTAAAAGTTTTCCGGAGATCTCTTGAAAAAACGAAGCAGTATTCCAGTAATCGTCTTGACCTGATCACGTACCAAATTACGAGAAACTTGGTGAGTTTCAACCGAGACTAGGATTCTTTCTTCTATCCGCCGACTTCATCGTTGTTCGCGGATGCGGTGTGGCCAAATATATGGTTAGCGTGGAGATGATGGGGACGGAAGATTGCCCGCCGTCCTACCGTCATGCGGATGATAATGCGTCAACGCTTCCGGCATCCATTCTTCCATCTGTTTAATTCGAGTTCCATGACTCGGGTGAGTCGATAAGAACTCCGGGGGCTGCCCTTTGCTCATCTGCTCCATACGCTCCCAGACGTGAACGGCCTCGTGCGGATCATAGCCCGCATCGGCGGCGAGGAGGAGACCGACATAATCGGCTTCCGATTCATGTTTGCGACTATACGGGAGAATAAAACCATAGTTGGCCAGGGCGCCACCGGCCATTTGCGCGATCTGCGGACTGATGCCTTGCGATGCGGCCCCGAGGCTCGCTGCTACAACGGCTCCTTGGGCGACAACTCCCTGGCTCATGCGTTCGGCGCCATGACGCGCTAAGGCATGCGTGACTTCATGTCCCAAAATGGCGGCCAGACCAGCGTCGTTTTGCGCGATGGGGAAGATGCCGGTATAGACGGCGATTTTTCCTCCAGGCAACGCAAAGGCATTTTGCGTTTTATCGTCTTTGATGACCGACACTTCCCATTCAAATTTCTTGGCTACCTCTGCATATTTTGACGCCTTGGCGGCTTCGATAATACGAGTCGCGACGCGCTGGACTGCCTCGACTTCCTGAGGGTCATGCGAGATGTGCACTTTGGGATCTTGCAAAACCTGACCGTACGCTTGTACCCCCATGGCCTGCTCTTTCGAGGCTGGGATTAATTCCAATTGATGTCGATGCGTATATGGATTGGTTACACACCCTGCCACTATAAGGGCGACAAGAGCCATCAATAATGACCGTCGTACATTCATTGGAGTCCTCCTAGCTGGCATGCAATCATAAAACAGCATTACGACAGTATAGGGTGTACGCGTATGGACAAATTATAGGAAACCCAGGCAATTCGATCGACGGTTTAAGGGTAGGAAGACGTAAACGAAAATGGAGGTCGTGTATACTGTCGGCTGGAGACACGCACGGGAAGAGTTCGTGAGGATCTGAGGATAGACGTGTGTTGCAGACCAGGAACATCCGGATGAGAAATCTCGACGCATTCCCAGCGGATCATACTACCGCACTGCCTCGCCTGGAGCGCACAAGGCAGACTCAGCGCTGCGGGCCTGCAGGCTGAAAAGTGGGGACAGATCGGCGATTTGATCGCTCACGGCGATTCCGTTCTTTCCCTGGTGTTTGACGCGATACATCGCCGCATCCGCATCACGAATCAAATCCTCCGCTCGGGTATGGAGATTTGAACTAAACGCGACGCCGATACTGACCCCGACTTTCACCACCCGGCCCGATGTCAGGATGATAGGCGCTTTTACTTTTTCAAGGATGCGCTCGACCACTCGCATGCCTTGTTTCTTTGAATGGACTTTCCGCAGCAGCACGCAGAATTCGTCGCCCCCCAAGCGGGCGGCCATGTCCTCCGAGCGCAACGATCGTCCGAGACGATTGCTGATCGCGCACAGCACCTCATCGCCGGCCCGATGGCCGAGCTGATCGTTCACCGCTTTGAATCCATCGAGATCGATAAACAGCACCGCAAACAGTTCATCGCCATAGTGCGAACTCTCTTGTATGCATTTTCCCACACGGTCGATGAACGTGGCTCGCTGCGGTAGTCGGGTCAGGGGATCAACGGGCTTCTGTTGCTCAATCCTAGAGAATTCCGTCGCCCATCGTTCCGCCTGGAACACATGACAGGTCACCAGCATGGCCATGCTGAATAGTACGGGCAAGAGTAACAAATATTCCTGGGAGAGTAGCTGAAGCTCGTACAGGGCGGTGAGGTAGCCTATGCTTAAGCACACCACCGAGATAACCAGATGCCGGATGTCTTGGCCTAACATCGCCATCATCAAAATGACAAAATACGGGTACGGTAAAAATGGCTGCTGCGGTCCCAATGAAGCAAACGCGCCGGTCACGACAGCGGTGTTGACGAGTACCAATGAGGTCACGATGTTTTGATTCCGTACCTTGACGGCCAAACCTACCGCCACCAGAAAGCCTCCCAATAAACTGACATCATTGATCGTATGACGCCCATGAGACACGTACGGCAGCATGGTGAGAATCAGAAGAGCCTGCAAGATCAGGGGAACCGAGCGTGTTAATGCTGAGTGGGATCCCGCGACCACCGTTTGTTCAAGGCACCTCTTCATGACATTTCTCCTCTACCTTCGCGCATTCTCATGTTCGCAGTAAGTGGTGCGGATATCGTCGTGTGATAGCTGCCACTTCGCCCGTTCGAGCCTGTCTCATATTCAGGAGTCATGCCGAGTAACCGGATGGCTCCCTCGCTATCAAATCATACTGTTAGGGAGTCCATAGGTTTCGTTCACGCGTCACAGGACATGCCGTGGTTGTCTCATGAGACGGTACAAAACGGACGTTTCGGCCTAGAAGGACAACTGATGACAAAGGTGTAGACAGGAAACAAAGTCGTAAACTGCGGACTCTTTACGTGCATGAAATTGCTGAGGGGTGGTTTTCATGAAAAGACCGCTTAAAGTCGTAAACTCAAAGGGTAAGAAAAGGAGGCGAACAGATGGGTATGAGAATAAAGTCGTAAACTGCGACATTCACTCTAACGGGTCACTTAGCGCGGGTCATCCATAGATTGCACTCCGTGTTCAAACTATCCACGAAATTGTCGTATGTTGCGAACTAAAAGAAACGCCCTCCTCCACAGGGAGGAGGGCTTAAGGGAAGCATACACCGTCTGGGCTAACGCTTGCGTCGAAGCAGGCCCAGTGCCGCGATGCCTGAACCGAGTAACAAAAGAGACGTCGGCTCTGGCACGGCCGCAAAGCTAAGATTGCCCGAGCCGTCGACGCGGCCGGAGTTGAAATTCCCCATGCTAAAACCGGTCAACGACGTATTCACGCCATTAAACGTCCCAACGTTCAGCCCGAATGCAATAGGACCACTCAAAAACCCACCGACGGGAGCGATGGAGAGCAGGACTTTGAAATCCCCGTTCGCCAATCCGGGAAATGCATGGGATTCTCCGCTGATCAGCGCGCTGGATTGGCCAACCAAAATATCATCGGCTGTATTCCCGACCGAGACAGTCCCACCGACTGTCCCCGCGGGCGAGGCGGTGATCGTCGTATTCTTGTTGGGGTCGACAAACAACCGAAGGCTAAAGTTTGAAAACGTGGCCGTCTGTCCGCCTGGAGTTCCAATCGTGGGAGCCACGGTCCCAGAACCAGTAAAGACACCGTAGAGCTGGTAATTGGTATTAATCCCTGAGTTGGGAACCACGTCCGACAGTGTGGGGAAGCGATAGGAACTAAAGAATCCGGCACCCTGTTCATTGAATGTGCCTGCCCCGTTCGTTGCCGTCTGATTCACCAATGAGACATAGCTAAAATCCACATAGTTCACATTTGGGACGGTCGGTCCAGCCACCCCGATGGCCCCCGGGTTCACCGAAAACGTCGTTGGATCGGCTAAAGCTGTCCCACTCATGAGAGACATGAGCATGCCGACGGCCAATGCACTGCGGCGAATACTTGCGATCATTTCAAGCCCCCTTCATATACATCAAGAAGTAAACCATCCCTGAATATTCCTAGCAGAGATTATGCCTATCAAGCATAGCGGCTAAAATTAGGAAGCTTCGGCAATGCGCAGGACGTGAAGAGTCAAGAGACATGGCAATCAAAGATATGAATGCCACATGACATAGATGAGTTAAGGCCGCCACTGTCCTACGGTTTGTCGGATGATGCGTTATACTGCCTAAATGGTAATGCTGACAAGTACTTAGTCACAATGAATCATACGTTATAAGTACCTAAGGTCGGCGTGAGTTGTATCCGCTCCCTGCAGGATCTCCTTGCCACTGCACTGAGACATCTTGTTCGCTGCTCGTGAGAGCGTACTTACCTTGTTTCGATGCGCGGACTTGGGTTAGGTCGTAGATTTTTAAGGTCATTAACAGACAGTTACAAAGTTTTACACAAACGAAAAGACCGATCTTAGGAACCTTGCTAGGGTGGGTTCAAGTCATTTTCATGGACGGTTTATGACATGTCACTCGATAGCACTCATAAGGAACAGAGCATGCTGACACTACTCTCGAATTCTTCATGGGTGTTTGTTGACGGGTTTGTCTTTGTACTACACCGCCGATGACATTATGGACCTGTTTGCACGCTTTGGGACCGTTCGAACGGTCCGCCTCAAGCTCGATGCTATGGGAATGTCATTACGCTGCGCGTATATTGAGATGGCAACTCATGCTGACGCGGAGCGTGCCATTCTACTGGCAAATGCGGCAAGTCGAGCTCTGCAAGCAATACACACCGTCCCGCCGTCCTAGCATTCCTCCACGAGAGAGTAGAGACTTGCAGGATGCCAGTCTTGGAAGACTCGTAAGGACGAATGGCCCCCTTTTCTTTTTTTCCAAATAAATCTCAATTCTATGACGTCTGCTTCGTTGACCCTCTATTTATACCGTGTGATTTTTAGCGGACCTGGAGAGGTAGCGCCGTGCGCATTGCCGTCACATGTGTTTCAGCGCACCTGCGCCTTCAGCACCGCTGCGTGTGGTGAAGACTTCCCGGGCAGCTTTTATTTCATCACCTGAGCTCTACACTGCCGGCCGTAGCCTTTGACGGTATCCACGACAGCGGCCAGTTGTTCGGCCCCGGCTTTGCCGACTCGATACCCACGACGGCATGCCCTGTTGGTGAATCAGGACCTGTTGGACTCCCTCTGTTGTTTGAGCAACATTAAGAATACAATCCACAGTCATCGGTCGTGAGAGAGCTTCCGCGTACTCCAATTGAGTAATAGGGCTGCAGCTGGCTGCCAGGGCCTATGCGGTAAGGATTGCTAGAGCCTTGCAGAATTTGTCGAACGAATATGGCATGAGTATTTTCTTGACCGTGTCTAAATGCTTCCCTTAGGATAGCGGCAGGAAAGCATCGACTTATGCTCCCTAATAAGTCACCTCTAGAAGGAAGCCTTGTTGTTGCCGCCTTGATCACGCTAGGGATCGTGTTTGCCGGGCACTGGATCGTCAGCTATGTGCAGAATGGCAATCCATGGGCTATCACGCCCTGGTATGGCGGCGTCGCAGCGCTCATCATCGTCATCGGTCTCTTCACGACCCTGCGCCGCGGCGGCAGCTAGGATGAAGAGTGAATTCATCCCCCCGACGTATCCCCTTTTCGTACAGAGTTGACTGTCCAACCCGCGGTTTACGAAATTGACCCTGCCCTACCTAGGCTGACTCAGGAAGACTCAACAGAACAGAAAAACGAGGATTCAGAAAAAGACTGATCGTGATAGATCAGGATGGATCGGGCTGTTCCGGTAGCAGCGTGGTAGCAAAAGTATTGGTGAGCTTAGGGCAGAGCCCTCGATAAGTTAACTAACAGACTCACTACGACCCCACGTTGTCTTAACGGGGAATACGATCTGAACGCCCCCGTACTGTATTGGAGGGCTAGCGGCGCTTGAGGTGACCATTGTCACTGTCCGGGAGCCGCCCTCCTGAGGTAGTTCGTGGGGACTTTAAGTCATGTACTCAGATTCCCAGCTCAGTACAGCGGTCGATGCAACCTATGTCGAAGCTTTCTTGCCGGGGAAGAGGTGAGCAGGAACCGTTTGTGGTAAGCCGGGATGCCATTCGGTGTGCCCTTCTTTCCGGTGTAAAACGTTTCCCTCGTCAGACTCCATAATCTCCCAACGTCGTCCATCAAGCCCGGTGACCAAGCTAAGTTTCGGCATTACAGGCTTAATCGTGGAGGACCACATTGAGGAGGGAGCTGTGGACGTGTATACCGCCGTTGTACTGAATGAAGCCGAGCTTGCGGAACCTATTTAGGAAAAAGCTGACGCGAGAGCGCGTCGTCCCGACCATCTCCGCGAGGGTTTCTTGACTAATCTTCGCAATGAGGGGTTCAGCTTGGCCCTCTTTGCCAAAGTGAGCCAACAAGAGCAGCACTCTCGCCAGCCGTTTCTCGCTTGAATTGAACAGTTGGTCAATGAGGTCTTCCTGAATACGAATGTTCCGGGTGACCATAAAGGCAATGAACAGTTCGGCAAAGGTGGGCTCTTCCCGCAGCACACGGAGCATGGCTTGTTTCTCAAGCCGCACAATCACAGAAGGCTCCGTAGTCTTTACCGTGGCAACGCGAATCTGCTCCCCTGCAAGACAGGCTTCGCCAAAGAAACTGCCTGGCTCGAACAGGGCGATGATGGCCTCTTTTCCTTGTTGGGATATGACCGTCAGCTTCACTTTCCCCTGTTGGAGGTAGAACACCGCATCCCCCGCATCGCCCTGGGAGAAGATGACTTGATTCTTGGGAGACTTGAGGATGGTTCTCCCCTCTCCGACCTTAGAGAGGAAGGTGTGGGGGTCAAAGCCTCTGCGGATCTTTCCTGGCACAATTCCAGTGTAGTGCGGGGTCTGGACCTTCGTCAAGGCTAGCTCTGAGGCCCTTATTTTTTATGCTTTTTCAGTGGAAGCCATTCGAGCGGTGGGGGTTTGGCTCCGCCTCCGCGAGTTGTCCGGCTCGTCTTTGAGATGAAACCCAGGCACGTATCGAACGCCTTTACCACGCCTATCCATTGGGGATGATCCCGCAACATCCCGACCAGCTTCCACGCAGGACCCGTGTAGTGGTCCCGCAGCCTCTGGTGTAACCTGCGACGAGACCGTTGAACGATGACAGTGTACCGAGAGGACATAGTCTTCCTTCCAAGTTCGCCCCGCGAACAGGCAAGCTTTTTACATGATAAAATATAGTACGACGACACGGCCTGAGAACGTTATGGAGAGTGGGCATCCAGTTGATGGAGTATTTCGGGAAGCCCCGTCGGGAGGATGTCCAAACCGTCGTGCCACGCGTCGCTAATCCGAAGCGTAAAGGAACACAAGGTGGCCCCATCCAGAGTACGCCTAGCAAGGACGGCTTCATTCGGCTTTTCCATTTCCACGTAACCAAAGCGCAGTGATTCCCCCATCCGTGTCCGCGCCACTTGCGCACGGACCACATGGCCGAAGGGAGAAAAGAGTAGACGAAGATGATGGTCTGCGACGGATAGCGAGAGGTTGTCGACGATCAGCATACGCGCACCCCCTTACTCGGCTATCAGCAGCGTATCTGAACCAAGGGGGTGAAGTATGTTCATTTTAGCTCACAGCGCATGGCGTGGAGACACCGTCAGTTTACTTAACCGCAGTCGCTGAGATCTCAACCCGCGGTTTACGAAACCGTCTCCGGGCGCCTATTCGCTAGGAGCGAGTCCGTATTCATTTGTTTTTGGAACAGGCGGAAGGATACGCCTAACACCACGAAAGATCGGGATATGACCCTCACGTCTGCAAGGTTTTCGATCCTCAATTCAGAATGTCATGCGCACGGAATCCGTTACGGCTCCGCTCAGCGACATCAGTGAGCGAGTATTGTCGGTCCTGCCAGACCTCCTCTCCAGTTTCCTACTTTATTAATGAGTTTCCGACTTTATTGTCTCTCCACAAAAGTGTAGACAGGGAACAAAGTCGCAAACTGCTGACTCTTTAAGAGCATGAAATTGCTAACGGTGGTTTAAGCGAACAGACTCTTTAAAGTCGTAAACTCAAAGGACAAGAAAAGGAGGCGAACAGAGGAGAATCAGAATAAAGTCGTAAACTGAGAGATTCATTCTACCGGTTACTTGCGGGGGCAGCCATGATTGCATTCCATGTCCTTATCTAAGAAGATCCTAATGCTTCAACTTCACGTTGCGCTTCAACCTGCCGTGCAGCATCCCAAAGGTCCAGAAACACACCAACCGTTTCAAAGGCTGCCGGAGAGGGCTGGGGAGCGGCGGCTTGGTATCTCAGCCGTCGCTATCCTCAGCGATGTCGAAATGGACGACGGTTGCCGGAAAAAGGGGGAAACCAAGCCCTCCGTTTTCCTTTACCGCAGGATAAAGATGCTGTCGCCCTGGGCAAAGCTATGGTGGAGACTCTTTCACGCTTTACGGGTATAAAACGTCGCCACTCATAGCACTCCAACTCCAACGCACCTCTTCAATCGTGCGCTCTTCTGGTGAGCCGACGCATCACTGAAAAGCTACGTCATCTCTTACGTCCGTACATCATTTATTTCTTCTGGGGTGACAAGCAGCGACGGCATCGCGGCGGCCGATGTGTTCAATGCCGACCGTTCGGCGTCTAACCGATGGCGTACTGCGGCACACGCCGCCGTCAGACTATGGAATAGGTCCAGCCCGAATGGTCGGAACGCGACATCGGTCTGTCTTCAACAAGGGCGCGCAATGGGAGTCAAAGACTGAGACAGCTGCGAGGCTCTTCAACGTCGCGCCGTCGTTGCTCTATGCGAATGATTCCTTTTTGTCGCCTTGATGGAACCGAATCGTGGCTGCGCTCTTAATTGGCGCGGTGCCGCCGAGCACGTTCCCGAGCACTGGTTCGGCGCACGTTGCTGCGACGGAGGCAAGAAATAGGACTACGTCGCGGAGCAAGGAAATTGAGTGCCTCCTCCACGTCGATGCGACAACCCATGACTGTAAGTGGTTAATTCAACCGGATGTAATTATAAGTCACATGGAGTCGTTGAATATTCAAGACCGGCGAAATATTGATCCAGCTGTCACTTCTGACAGGTTCTTCGTTTCACGAGTCATGTAAAAGTGCAATCGACGGAGAGGAACTGTGTATTTAGGAGGCTGCCTAATTCAGCATGAACCCGTCGAATGATCGACTTGGTCGGCTCACGACAGATTGTAGTCAGCACGGCATACAGATGCTGGAGGAGACACCGATATGACACACCACGAACTGGAGCAGACGGCAAGGGAGTTGGTTGCCGACGGCAAGGGCATTCTGGCAGCAGACGAGACCGTTCCTACGCTCACCAAGCGCTTCGCCGCGCTTAAGATTGAATCGACGGAAGACAGCCGTCGCGCCTACCGTGAACTCTTCTTTACCACGCCGGATATCTCCACGTTCATCAGCGGCGTGATTCTGCAAGACGAAACCATCCGACAGAAGAACGCCGCGGGCATACCGTTAGCCGAGGTGTTATCCAAGCAAGGGATCATTCCGGGAATCAAAGTGGATACCGGTGCAAAAGTGCTTGCCGGTTCACCGGAGGAAAAAATCACCGAAGGGCTCGATGGACTCCGGGACCGCCTGAAGGAATACGCAGCCATGGGCGCGCGATTCGCCAAGTGGCGGGTGGTGATTCGTATCACCGACGCATTGCCCAGCCCCATGTGTGTCAGCGTGAATGCCCACGCACTGGCCAGATACGCTGCTCTCTGCCAGGAGCAACGCGTTGTGCCTATCGTGGAGCCGGAGGTGCTGATGGATGGAGCTCATAGCATTGAACGTTGCGAGGAAGTCATCAGTTCGGTGCTCCATGCGGTCTTCCACGCGATCTTTGAGCAACGTGTCGGACTGGAAGGGATGCTCCTGAAGCCCGGCATGGTGATCGCCGGAAAGGACTGTTCCAAGAAGGCCTCCGTGCAGGAGGTTGCAACGGCCACGTTGCGCTGCTTGCGTCGTCATGTGCCGGCGGCGGTTCCCGGCATTGTATTTCTGTCGGGCGGGCAAACCGACGTCCTGGCCACATCTCATCTGAATGCGATCAACAAACTCGATGTGCCGAAACCGTGGAAGATCAGTTTTTCCTACGGGCGAGCGCTTCAGGATCCAGCGATTGAAGCCTGGCATGGCAAGCAACAGAATCTGAAAGCAGGCCAGGAGGCCTTCTATCACCGGGCGAAATGCAACAGCGCTGCCGCTGTAGGCACATACACCAGTGACTTGGAAGGTAAGAAGTCGGGTGCCAAGGCAAGCGCGCATCGTTCGGACTGGCACGATGACTGACAACACCATGGCGCATGCCGTGAGACTTCAACGTTGACATGCAGGTCTTGGTCATCAACAGCGGAAGCTCCTCGATCAAATTTCGCCTCGTGGACGTGGTTGAGCCCACGGGGGCACTGACAAGCCGATCGGCCTTGTTCCAAGGAGTTGTCAAAAGGAATCGGGGGCGATCGCACAAGGCCGGTTGGTCGAAACGTCGATGGGGTTCACACCGTTGGAGGGGTTGGTGATGGGAAAACGTTCTGGCGATCTGGATGCCTCCATTGTCAGCTTCCTGTCCGAGCGAGAGAAGGTCGACGCGGCTGAGGTCGAGCGGTGGCTTAACGAGCGGTCTGGCCTCCTTGGGCTCTCAGGTCGCTCAAACGACATGCGGGAATTGCTCCGCTTGGCCGAGGAGGAGCAGGACAAACGGGCGCAATTTGCTGTTGATCTGTTCTGCTATCGGGTGCGCAAGTATCTCGGCGCATACCTCGCCGTGCTAGGCGGCGCCGATGCCCTCGTCTTCGGAGGAGGAATTGGAGAAAACGCACCGGAGATTCGAGAGCGGATTTGCAGGGAGATGGAATGGTGCGGCCTGATGCTCAGCCCCGATTGCAATCGAGCGGCAGTAGGGCTTTCGCCGGAGCATGCAGCAAAAATCAGCACGGATGAATCGCGGTTGGCGGCATACGTGGTCGCGGCGGATGAGGAAACCTGGATCGCCAAGGAAACGGTCCGCTGTTTGCGAACCGTCTATTCATAAACTCACAGTGCTGGGCTTCGGTTGAGCACGGGCCCTAAAAGGGAGGAGAGATCATGGGAAATGGATTGTCGGGGAAGGAACTCAAACTGACGGACGCCTATTGGCGTGCGGCGAATTATCTTTCTGTGGGACAGATTTACTTGTATGACAATCCCCTGCTGAAAAAGCCGTTGAAGAAAGAGCACATCAAACCCCGCCTGCTCGGTCATTGGGGAACCACCCCGGGGCTGAATTTCATCTATGCTCACTTGAATCGAGTGATCAAGCAACGGGACCTCAACATGATCTACATTATCGGTCCCGGCCACGGCGGTCCCGGCATCGTTGCCAATGCCTACATGGAAGGAACCTACTCCGAGGTCTATCCGAATATCGCACAGGACGAAGAGGGTATGCAGCGGCTGTTCAAACAGTTCTCGTTTCCCGGCGGCATCCCCAGTCACGTGTCGCCCGAAACCCCCGGCTCGATACACGAAGGCGGCGAATTGGGTTACGCCGTGTCGCACGCGTATGGGGCTGCGTACGACAATCCCGACTTGATTGTTGCCTGCGTCGTCGGGGACGGTGAGGCGGAAACCGGCGCGCTGGCGACCTCCTGGCATTCCAACAAGTTTCTCAATCCGCTCTCCGACGGTGTCGTGCTCCCGATCCTGCACCTGAACGGGTACAAGATCGCCAATCCTTGCGTGCTGGCCCGCATCAGTCATCAAGAATTGGATCAGCTTTTCCGCGGCTACGGCTACACGCCCCACTTTGTTGAGGGCAGTGATCCGGAGAAGATGCACCAACTTATGGCTGCCACACTCGACAACATTCTCGAGGATATTCACCGCATCAAGGCTGAGGCCCGACGTACCGGCGGCAAGAAGCGACCGCTCTGGCCGATGATCATCCTCCGTTCGCCCAAGGGATGGACCTGCCCGAAGGAGATTGACGGGAAGCGGTGCGAGGATTACTGGCGTTCACACCAGGTGCCCATGGGCGAAATGCACGAAAAGCCCGAGCACGTGAAGATCCTCGAGAAATGGATGAAGAGCTACAAGCCGGACGAGCTGTTCGACAGAACCGGCCGATTGAAGCCCGAACTCGCCGATCTGCCGCCGAAGGGCAACCGTCGCATGAGCGCCAATCCACATGCCAATGGCGGGTTGTTGCTCAGAGATCTGCGCCTTCCGGACTTTCGTGATTATGCCGTGAAGGTGACGAAGCCCGGCGCCATCTCGGCAGAATCCACCCGCCTGATGGGGAAATTCCTGCGCGACACGATGAAGCAGAACATGGAGAGTCGCAATTTCCGTCTGTTCAGTCCGGACGAGAACAATTCGAACCGCTGGCAGGATGTAATGGAGGTCACCAATCGGGCCTGGATGGCGGACCGTTATCCATACGACGACCATCTGGCGCCCGACGGCCGGGTGATGGAAATGCTCAGCGAGCACCAGTGCCAAGGATGGCTGGAAGGGTATCTCTTGACCGGCCGACACGGGTTCTTTTCCTGTTATGAGGCGTTCATCCACATCATCGATTCGATGTTCAATCAGCACGCCAAGTGGCTGAAGGTCTGTCACGAAATTCCTTGGCGGCGACCGATCGCCTCACTGAATTATCTCTTGTCGTCCCACGTCTGGCGGCAGGATCACAACGGATTCAGTCACCAGGACCCTGGGTTCATCGATCACGTCGTGAACAAGAAAGCGGATGTCGTCCGCGTGTATCTTCCGCCGGACGGGAACACGCTCCTGTCGGTGACCGATCACTGCCTGCGCAGCCGCAACTATGTGAACGTCATCGTCGCCGGCAAACAACCGGCCCCACAATGGTTGACGATGGATCAGGCGGTCAAACATTGCACGGCCGGCATCGGAATCTGGGAATGGGCCAGCAACGACAAGGGAGGTGAGCCTGATGTGGTAATGGCTTGCTGCGGTGACGTGCCCACCCTGGAGACGTTGGCTGCCGTGGATCTATTTCGTCAGCATCTCCCGGCGTTGAAGATTCGGGTCGTCAATGTCGTCAACCTGATGAAACTGCAGCCGCAGAGCGAGCATCCGCATGGCCTGTCTGACCAGGACTTCGATACGCTCTTCACCAAGGACAAGCCGGTCGTGTTCGCCTTCCACGGCTACCCCTGGTTGATCCATCGGCTCACGTACCGGAGGACAAACCACAAGAATTTTCATGTGCGCGGCTACAAGGAAGAAGGCACGACAAGCACCCCGTTCGACATGGTGGTGATGAACGATCTCGATCGATTTCACCTTTTCGGCGACGTCATTGATCGGTTGCCACAACTTGGCTCCCGCGCCGCTTATGCTAAACAAGCGGTAGGGGAGAAGCTACTTGAGCACAAGCAATATATCGCCAAGTACGGAGAGGACATGCCCGAGATCACCGACTGGCAATGGGATCAGAGAAAAGTGGAAAAGAGACGGAGGACCTCGACCGAAGGCGACAACGTATAAGCGCGATTGAAATACATGATGGAGCGGGAAAAGGAAGCCGCGTCGGCTAAGAAACCCGCTTCCTTGAACCGCATCGCGGAGGTGGTATGGAGCAGAAGCGCTCGAAAGACATTCTTCAACAATATGGAGTCGGTCCCATCCAGTTTACAGGCACGAACGACGCGCTCTATGAACGACATCTGACTTTCGACAACGTCGTTGATGTCGAGAAGGCCGATGTGCGTGATCAGTTTGAAGCAGCGGCACATTCGATCCGCGATATCGTTTCACAGCGCTGGCTCCAGACGGAAGATACCTATATCCAGAAGAATCCCAAGCGGGTGTATTACCTGTCGATGGAATTTCTGCTCGGGAGGTCCTTTGCCAATAACATGGTTAATTCGTTGCTCCACCCGCTAGCGATGGAGGCCGCGCAACAGAAAGGGATTGACCTGCTGGCACTGAACGAGGCGGAGCCGGATGCCGGATTGGGAAACGGAGGACTTGGCAGGTTGGCGGCGTGCTTCATCGAATCAATGGCGACGATGCAGATTCCGGGCATGGGGTACGGACTCCGCTACGAATACGGCATCTTCAAGCAAACCATCAAAGACGGTTGGCAATGCGAGCAGCCGGATAATTGGTTGCGGCGGCCCGATCCTTGGGAGGTCGCACGGCTGGAGGAGGCGGTCGAAGTCAAGTTGAACTGTTCATTCGCGCTGCGTGAGGGCATGCTGCGTCCCATCGTCGGCCGGCCCTCAATTCTCCTCGGCATTCCATTCGACCGTCCGGTCATTGGCTACGGAGGCAAGACGATCAATACGCTCCGTCTATGGGCTGCGAGCACGCCGGACTATTTTGATTTCCAGCAATTCAGTCGAGGCGATTTCGTGGGGGCCTTGGCAGAAACACTTACCGCAGAATCACTCACCCGTGTGCTCTATCCTGATGACTCGACATCCATGGGGCAGGGATTGCGTTTCTTGCAGGAATATTTCCTCGTCGCCTGCTCGCTGGGCGATCTCGTGCGGCGATTCCGGCGCGGTAACACCGACTGGAACACCCTTCCCGAGAAAGTGGCCATCCAATTGAACGACACGCACCCAACCATGGCCGTTCCCGAGCTCATGCGGATCCTCTTGGACGACGTGGCGCTCGGTTGGGACAAAGCCTGGGACCTTACGCAACGGACTCTGGCCTACACGAATCACACCTTATTGCCCGAAGCATTGGAAAAATGGCCGCTGGATTGGTTCAAGCTCTTGCTGCCACGTCATTTGGAGATTATCCACGAGATCAACCGCCGGCATCTTGATCAAGCGCGCGTTCGCTTCGCAGGCGACGAAGCTCGTCTCACCAGCGTGAGTCTCATCGAGGAAGGTGCGACGCCTAAAGTCCGTATGGCCAATCTCGCCATCGTCGGATCGCATAGTACGAACGGCGTGGCTGCCATTCACTCAGGATTGTTGCGCACGATGACGGTCAAGGACCTGGCCGAGATGTTTCCGGAGCGGTTCAACAACAAGACCAACGGCGTCACGCCGCGACGATGGTTGCTGCTGGCGAATCCCGCGCTCTCGGACGCCATCACCGCAGCCATCGGAGACGGATGGATTACTGATCTCGGCCAACTGAGCAAGCTCAGTAAACTGGCCGATGACAAGGCCTTTCGGGACGCGGTTCGCACGGCCAAGCGCGAGGCGAAATCGCGGTTTGCCCAGTGGCTCAGAACGACATCCGGGCAGACGGTCGATCCGGACAGCATCTTCGATTGCCAGGTGAAACGTATCCACGAGTACAAACGGCAACTGCTCAACGCCTTGCGCATCGTCGTGCTGTACAACCGGCTGCGGGAGAATCCGAACCTCACGATGGCCCCGCGGACATTTTTCTTTGCCGGCAAGGCGGCGCCGGCCTACCACTTGGCCAAGATCATCATCAAGTTCATCAATAATCTGGCAGGCACCATCGACGGAGACCCAATCGTCCGCGGACGGCTCAAGGTCGTGTTCCTCCCGGAATACTGCGTGTCGCTTGCCGAGCGCCTGATTCCGGCCACCGATGTGTCCAACCAGATTTCGACGGCCGGCTACGAGGCCAGCGGGACGAGCAACATGAAGTTCATGATGAACGGAGCCTTGACGCTGGGGACACGCGACGGCGCGACCATCGAAATGGCAGAAGAAGTGGGCGAAGAACACTTCTTCATGTTCGGCCTCACGGCGGACCAGGTGGCCGCGAGCAGGGGCTGGTACAGCCCAGGCTGGCATTATGACAACGAAGCGGAGACCCGCGGTGCGCTGGACCTGATCTTCTCCGGCTACTTCAATCAGTATGAACCTGGCGTCTTCGAACCGCTGCGGCACGCGTTGCTGACGGGTGGCGACCACTATATGCACCTGGCTGACCTCACGGCCTATCTCAGGGCCGACCGGAAGCTGTGCGACCTGTACGACGACCCGGATGGATGGGAACGCAAAGCGATCTTGAACATCGCCGGCTCAGGAAAGTTCTCCAGCGACCGCACGATCGCCGAGTATGCAGCCGACATTTGGAATGTAAAGCCCTGTCTGATTCCGTAATGTCGCGACCGCGCATCAGAGAGAAGGAGTAAGGCTTATGGCGATTTCGCCCTTCGCAGGTAAACGGGCTACTAGAGACATGTTGGTGGATCTGGCCAAGCTCGATCGCGAGTATTACGAGCGTAAGCCTGATGTGGGAGACTCCACCCAGTTGGTCAGCTTCGGGACCAGCGGACACCGCGGCTCGTCTCTCCGCGGCTCGTTCAATGAAGCACACATTCTTGCCATCACTCAAGCCATCTGTGACTACCGGCGCGGTCAGAGCACCGATGGTCCGCTCTACATGGGCAAAGACACGCACGCGCTGTCCGGGCCTGCCGAGCGCACGGCGATCGAGGTGTTGGCGGCGAACGGGGTCGTGACCATCGTTCAGCCTCACGATGGCGTCACACCGACACCGGTTATCTCCCGCGCCATCCTGGCCTACAACCGTAGCCGCAACACGCACCTTGCGGACGGGATCGTCGTCACGCCCTCCCATAACCCGCCCGAGGACGGCGGGATCAAATACAACCCGCCCAACGGCGGACCAGCCGATACCGACGTGACCCGATGGGTGCAGGACCGGGCGAATGCGTTGCTGCGGGAACGGAATGCTGGTGTCAAGCGTGTGCCGTTCGAGAAGGCGGTCAAGGCGGCGACCACGCGGCAGGAAGATTTTGTTTTGCCGTATGTGCAGGATCTTCGGAACGTGATCGACATGGAGATCATCCGTGAAGCGAATCTCACCCTGGCCGTGGACCCGCTCGGCGGCGCCGCAGTGCATTATTGGGAACCGATCAACGAGGTCTATAAATTGAATATCACCGTGGTGAACCCGAAGGTCGATCCGACCTTCTCGTTTATGACGGTCGATCACGACGGCAAGATCCGGATGGACTGCTCGAGTCCCTATGCGATGGCCAGCTTGGTTGGCCTGAAAGATCGCTACCGCGTCGCCTTTGCCAACGATACGGACTCGGACCGCCACGGGATCGTGACGCCGTCCGCCGGGCTGATGAATCCCAACCACTATCTCGCCGTGGCGATTCGCTATTTGCTCACGCATCGACCTCAGTGGCCTGCCAACGCGGTGGTCGGCAAGACGTTGGTGTCGAGTGGCATGATCGACCGTGTCGTCGCCAAGCTCGGCCGCCGGTTGTGCGAGGTGCCGGTCGGCTTCAAATGGTTTGTGCCAGGGCTGTTCGATGGCTCGTTCTGCTTCGGCGGGGAGGAGAGCGCCGGAGCGAGCTTCTTGCGGCGGGACGGCACTGTCTGGACGACCGACAAGGACGGCCCGATCATGAACCTGCTCGCAGCCGAGATCACGGCTCGAACCGGTACAGATCCGGGGGAACACTACCGCGAACTGACGGCTGAATTTGGAAATCCGCTCTACAGGCGCATCGATGCGACCGCCACGCCCGAGCAGAAGGAGAGGCTGGGAAAGTTGTCGCCCGCTGCCGTCACGGCATCGACGCTCGCCGGCGACCAGATCACCGAGAAGTTGACCAAGGCGCCGGGTAACAACGCCTCTATCGGCGGATTGAAGGTCATCACCGCCAACGGCTGGTTCGCGGCCCGGCCCTCCGGCACCGAGAACATCTACAAGATCTATGCAGAGAGCTTTAAGAATGAGGGTCACCTAGAGGCCCTCGTGAGCGAAGCCCAGGAGATGGTGAACAATTCACTGAGGAGTGACCGGTGAGCCTACCCCCATTCCCTCCCGACTATCGGGCCTCCGGCGTGCTGCTGCACGTCACGTCGCTGCCGTCGCCCTACGGCATCGGCGATGTGGGCGCAACGGCGCTGGACTGGATCGACCGCCTCCACGAGGCAGGGCAGGGCTGGTGGCAAGCGCTGCCGGTGGGACCAATAGGCTACGGCGATTCTCCGTATCAACCCCTGTCGTCGTTCGCCGGGAATGGGCTCCTCGCGAGCCCGGACTGGCTGATCGAAGACGGATTGCTGCGAGTGAGCGATTGCGAGCATCGGTCATTTTCGTCAGACGCGGTCGACTACGACGCCGTCTTCCTGTTCAAGCGCAGGTTGCTCGATACGGCCTCGACCAACTTCAATGCCGGTGCGCGTCCGGATCTGCAGCCCGCCTTTGCACAATTCTGCCGGGACCATGCCGGCTGGCTGGAGGACTACGCGCTGTTTCGCGCGCTGAAGGAGAGGTACAGCGGGGCCCACTATCTTGAGTGGCCGTCCGAGCTGGCCCGTCGCGCTCCGGGCGCGCTGGCGCAGGCCCGACGAGAATTGGCGAACCAAATCGATCAGGTCCGCCTTGCCCAGTTCCTGCTCTTTCGACAGGCGGCGCGCCTGAAGCAGCATGCGCAGGCCCGGGGCGTGCGGATGATCGGTGACCTGCCGTTCTTCGTGTCCCCTGACTCGTGTGATGTGTGGGCGAACCCTGAGCTGTTCTTGCTGGATGAGCAAGGCCGGCCGCGTGTCGTCGCGGGTGTTCCCCCGGACTACTTCAGTGCCCAGGGGCAACTCTGGGGCAATCCCGTCTACGACTGGGACGCTCTGCGCCGGACCGGCTACCGTTGGTGGGTGGACCGCTTTTGCGCCTTGCTCGCCCACGTGGACATCATTCGCCTGGACCATTTCCGCGCGTTCGCGGCCGCCTGGCACGTACCGGCCGGCGCCCCGACGGCCCAAACCGGCCGCTGGGTGCCCGGGCCTGGGGCCGAATTCTTCAGTACCGTCCAGAAAGCGCTGCACGGGCTCCCGTTTATCGCGGAGGACTTGGGGCTGATCACGCCGGACGTCCTCCTTCTCCGCGACCGCTTCAGTGTGCCCGGGACGCGAGTCCTCCAGTTCGCCTTCGATGGCCATGCGGACAATCCGTACCTGCCGAGCAATTATGTTGCGAACACCGTGGTGTACAGCGGTACCCATGACAACCCCACGACCCGCGAATGGTACGAGGACCTGCCGGACGACCAGCGGCGGCACTTCTGGAGTTATCTGAAGCGGTCTGGGGGCGACAGCAGCGAGGCCGCGCCTGCGCTGATGAGCCTGGCCTGGTCGTCGATTGCCGCGCTCGCGATCGCGCCGCTACAGGATGTGCTCAACCTGGGGAAGGAGGCCCGGATGAACGTGCCGGGCTGCGGCGAGGGCAACTGGCGCTGGCGTTGCACGCAGGAGATGCTGTCGGGCCCGGCCTTCGAATGGCTCCGAACCCTGACGACCACCTCGAACCGCTCCGCCGAACTTCGCAGTCCGGCGGCCGTCGGAGGAGTGGAGGCCACATCATGACCGCGAGCCAGATCGTCTCGTCTTTATCACTCGCACGGCGCAGTACTCGTGCAGATGTTCGGTAGGCTTGTTATGGCTGTTCCAGCGCAACAGATGTTTCTCGTGCGTCACGGCGAAACCGAGTGGAGTCTCAACGGACGACATACCGGGACCACCGATATCCCTCTGACGGAAAATGGCCGACAGGTGGCGAAACTATTGCTGCCCGTGCTGGCGAAGGAGTCGTTCGCCCTGGCCCTGACGAGTCCCTTGCAAAGAGCCCGAGAGACCTGCCGGCTGGCCGGTTTCGGGGACGTGGCTAACATTGAGCCTGACCTGGTGGAGTGGAACTATGGGAGTTATGAAGGATTGACGCCTGGGCAGATCCATGCGACGGCCCCGGGCTGGCTGCTCTTTCGAGATGGCGGCCCGGGCGGAGAACAGCCAGGAGAAATTGGCGCACGAGTCGATCGCGTGATTGAGAAGGCGCGCGCCATCAAGGGCAATGTCATATTGTTCGCCCATGGCCACGTGCTCAGAGTCTTTGCGGCTCGCTGGCTGGGCCTCTCTGCTTCGGAAGGCCAACGGTTTTTGCTAGATACGGCCACAATGAATATCCTCAGCTTCTACCGCGGCATTCCAGCGGTCAAGCGATGGAACGCGCCGGTTCAGTTCTGAGCGCGAGCGCCGCGAGGGCGTCCGGGAGAAGAGACCACATGGGAAACCGTTGGAATGCCAAGGAGGTGATGCGATGACGAGCGGCGCCGGTCCACTTACGCAAGGCACTGCCTGGAATGCCCTGCGTGAGCATTACGAGGCGATCAAGACCGTGCATATGCGGGATCTCTTTGCAAAAGATCCCGGGCGCGGCGCGCGCTTGGTGTGCGACGCGCAGGGGATCTATCTCGACTATTCGAAAAACCGCCTCACGGATGACACGATGCGTCTGCTGCTCGACCTCGCGAACGCCGCCGGCTTGCGGTCGGGTATCGACGCGATGTTTCGCGGCGACAAGCTCAATGTGACGGAGAATCGCGCAGTCCTCCACGTCGCGCTGCGCGCGCCCACCGGCGCTGCCATTAAGGTGGACGGCGAAAACGTGGTGCCGAAAGTCCACGCGGTGATCGAGAAAATGGCCGGTTTCGCCAACCGTATACGCAGCGGCGAGTGGAAAGGCCATACCGGCAAGTGCATTCGCAATGTCGTGAACATCGGCATTGGGGGCTCGGATCTGGGGCCCGTCATGGCCTACGAGGCGCTGCGGGCGTTCAGCGATCGCGCGCTGACGGTTCGTTTCGTTTCGAACGTTGATGCGACCGATGTCGCGGAGTCGACGCGGGACCTCGATCCGGCGGAGACCCTGTTCATCGTTTGCTCGAAGACCTTTACCACGCAGGAGACCCTCGCCAACGCGCAGACCGCGCGTGCCTGGTGCCTGCAAGCACTCAAGAACGACAAGGCGGTGGTCCGCCACTTCGTGGCCGTGTCCACGAACGCGAACGAAGTGGAGAAATTCGGAATCGATCCCGCCAACATGTTCGAATTCTGGGACTGGGTCGGAGGCCGCTACTCGCTGCCCTCGGCCATCGGCCTCTCACTGATGGTCGCCATCGGACCCGAACGGTTCCGCAAAATGCTGGCCGGCTACCACGCAATGGACGAGCATTTCCGAACCGCCCCGTTCGACAAGAACCTGCCCGTGCTGCTGGGACTCATCGGACTCTGGTACGTGAATTTCTTCGGCGCCGAGTCCCAGGCGATTCTGCCTTATGATCACTACCTCGGTCGGCTGAGCGCCTATCTGCAGCAGCTCGACATGGAGAGCAACGGGAAGCGCGTGGACCGGGATGGAAGCGTGGTGAATTACGAGACGGGCCCGGTCATCTGGGGGCAGCCCGGCACCAATGGCCAGCATGCGTACTACCAGTTGATCCATCAGGGCACGCGGTTGATCCCCTGTGACTTCATCGGTTTCTGCCGATCGCTCAATCCCATGGGACAGCATCACGATCTGCTGGCGTCCAATCTATTTGCGCAGACAGAGGCGCTGGCCTTTGGCAAAACCGCTGCGGAAGTGGAGGCTGAAGGAGCGTCTCCGGCCCTGGTGGCGCACCGGACGTTTCCAGGCAACCGCCCGACGAATACCCTATTGATCGAGCAACTGACGCCCGAGATGTTCGGGAGGTTGATCGCACTCTACGAGCATAAGGTCTTCGTCCAGGGCACGATCTGGCGTATCAACTCTTTCGACCAGTGGGGCGTGGAGTTAGGCAAAGTGCTAGCCAAACGAATCACGCCGGAATTGACGAGCGGGAGGGACCCCGATCTTCGGCACGACAGCTCGACCAACGCGTTGATCCGGCGTTACCGTCGGCTTCGCTTGCCAAGCTGACACCTCGTTCAGCCAGCAACAATATAATTCAAAAGGCTCGCGATGACTCGTGAACAGCTCGATCAACTTTGCATCAACACGATACGCACATTGTCCATGGATGCTGTACAGCAGGCCAACTCAGGCCATGCTGGGACGCCCATGGCCTTGGCGCCGGTGGTCTATTGCCTCTGGCAGCGATTTCTCCGTTTCGATCCGCAGGACCCGATCTGGCCCAATCGAGACCGTTTTGTCCTGTCCGTGGGCCACGCCTCGATGCTGTTGTACTCCCTGCTTCATCTCACCGGGGTGAAGGCCGTGAGCAAAGAATACGAGACCCTCGGCGAACTGTCCGTGCCGTTGGATGCGATCAAGCGGTTTCGTCAATGGGGGAGTCGCTGCCCCGGTCATCCAGAGTACCGGTGGACCTCCGGCGTCGAAACCACGACCGGACCGCTCGGGCAGGGGATTTCGAACAGCGTGGGCATGGCCGTGGCCGGCCGCTGGATGGCTGAGCATTTCAATCGGCCCGGGTTCGACGACATGATCAATTTTAACATCTATGCCTTGTGCGGAGACGGTTGCATGATGGAGGGGATCTCGCACGAGGCCGCCTCGATGGCCGGACACTTGGGCATCTCGAACCTCTGCTGGATCTATGACAACAATCACATCACGATCGAAGGCAACACTGCGCTGTCTTTCTCGGACGATGTCGCAACACGGTTCATCGCCTATGGCTGGAACGTCACCCGCGTCGGTGACGCCAATGACCTCGTGATGCTCGAGCGGGCGTTCCGCACGTTCCAGACGACGACAGATCGGCCCACGCTGATCATCGTGGATAGCCATATCGCGTATGGGGCGCCCAACAAACAAGACACCTCGGCGGCTCACGGAGAGCCGCTCGGCGAAGAGGAAGTCCGGCAGACCAAAAGAAATTACGGATGGCCGGAGGACGCCAAATTCCATATTCCCGACGGCGTCTATGAGCATTTTCGGCAAGGGGTCGGCGCTCAAGGCAAGGTAAGCCGCGACGCCTGGTTCATACGCATCAAAGAGTACAAAGCCAAGTACCCGGAGTTGGCCGATCAATTGTATCGGATGCAACACCGGCAGTTGCCCGACGGATGGGACAAGGACCTCCCTGCTTTTCCAGCCGACGCCAAGGGCCTGGCCACGCGGGTCTCGTCTGGGCAGGTGTTGAACGCACTGGGAAAGCGCGTGCCCTGGTTGATGGGCGGGTCGGCGGATCTGGCTCCTTCGGCCAAAACACGGTTGACGTTTGAAGGGGCGGGCGATGTTTCTGCCGAGACTCCCGGCGGTCGCAATCTTCACTTCGGGATTCGCGAGCATGCGATGGCGGCAATCCTGAACGGGATGGCCTTGGTGAAGGTCCGGGCCTATGGTTCCGGATTCCTGATTTTCAGTGATTATGCCAGAGGTGGGATCCGGCTCGGCGCAATCATGGAATTGCCGGTCATTCATATTTTCACGCACGACTCGATTGCCGTGGGAGAAGACGGGCCGACCCATCAGCCGGTCGAACATCTCGCCTCGTTGCGCGCGATGCCTGGGCTGATTGTGCTACGGCCGGCCGATGCGAATGAGGTGGTGGAAGCCTGGCGCGTGATCATGAATTCGCATCATAAGCCGGTGGCGCTCCTCCTCACCCGGCAGGACGTGCCGACGTTGGATCGGAACAAATATGCCCCTGCCTCGGGCTTGGCGCAGGGAGCCTACGTCCTGGCCGACAGCCAGGATGGACAACAGCCTGACGTAATCCTCATCGGAACCGGTAGTGAAGTCTCGCTGTGTGTCGCGGCCTACGAGCAGCTCAGGTTCGAAGGAGTGAAGGCTCGGGTCGTGAGTATGCCCTCGTGGGAACTGTTCGAGCATCAGGACCAAGCCTATCGCGACCGCGTCCTGCCGCCAGCCGTCACGGCCCGTGTAGCAGTCGAACAGGCCTCGACATTCGGATGGGCACACTATGTAGGCACGGCCGGCAGGGTCATCGGCATGACGACGTTCGGAGCCTCGGCTCCACTCAAAGAATTGCAGAAGGAGTTCGGCTTCACGAAAGAGCGTATTGTCGAAGCCGCCATGCAGCAACTGAGACAAGCGAGGTAGGTAATGCGCGTTGCCATTGGGTCCGATCATGCCGGCTTTGAACTGAAAGACTGCACGATCAACCTGCCATCTGGCCCCGCCTCTTTGATAGGCACGAAGCGCATGGCGGACGGCTCACCGCTTCGCAGATCGTTTTTGCGTCGTTCCCATGACTTTGTCATTCTTCCGCTAGGGCGCCATGAATACCGGGCGATCAGCCGCCCGTCCGGTCCTAGATGCGTCAGGGTCCGTCCCCGGTAGGGTGTTCACGCGCAGGATCACTCAGCAGATCGGGTCTTAAGAAATTCCGAAAGAGCGTGTTCCTGGAAGAGGTGAAAATGGAACTTCAGCGGGTCACAAGAGGATAACTATGCTGACGACCGGCAACAGCTCTCCCATCGGCGCGACCGTCGTAAACGGCGGCGTCAACTTCAGCCTGTACTCGCGTCACGCTACAGGCGTGGAGCTACTCCTCTTTGACAAGTCGGAAGACGCCAAGCCGGCGCGCGTGATCGGCCTCGACCCCTCATCCAACCGTACCTACCATTATTGGCACCTGTTCGTGCCCGGACTGCAGCCTGGACATATCTACGGGTATCGCGTTCAAGGCCCGTTCGATCCCGCGAAGGGGATGCGGTTTGATGCCGCCAAAGTGCTGCTCGATCCGTACGGCCGCGGAGTAGTGATACCGAAACACTACAGTCGTATTGTTGCCAGTGAGGAGGGTGACAACGCTGCGACAGCGATGAAGAGCGTAGTGGTGAACCCCTTGGCGTACGACTGGGAAGGCGACGCGCCGCTGAAACGGCCCTCCGCCAGGACTATCATCTATGAGATGCACGTGCGTGGCTTCACCCGTCATCCCACTTCCGGCGTTGCCGAGAAGAAACGCGGTACCTATGCCGGTCTGATCGATAAGATTCCGTATCTCCAAGAATTAGGGATCACCGCAGTTGAACTGCTGCCAGTATTTCAGTTCGATCCCCAGGATTGCCCGAAGGGTAAAATCAACTACTGGGGCTATGCGCCGGTGTCATTTTTCGCGCCTCATCCTGTCTACAGCTCGCGCGAGGATCCGCTAGGCCCCGTGGACGAATTTCGCGACATGGTCAAGGCGCTGCACCGGGCTGGAATCGAGATCATTCTCGACGTCGTGTTCAACCACACGGCGGAAGGTGACCATCTCGGTCCAACGTTAAGCTTCCGTGGTCTGGCTAACAACACGTACTACATCCTCGATCAAGACCCTTCGCGCTACGCCAATTACACCGGTACGGGGAACACGCTCAACGCCAACCATCCGATCGTTCGTCGCATGATCGTGGACAGCCTCCGCTATTGGGTGGAGGAGATGCACGTGGACGGATTCCGGTTCGATCTCGCGTCGATTCTCGCGCGGGGCGAGTCCGGCGCGGTGATGGCGAATCCTCCAGTGCTGTGGGATATCGAAACGGACCCGTCAATGGCGGGCGTGAAGTTTATTGCCGAGGCGTGGGATGCGGCCGGGCTGTACCAGGTGGGCAGCTTCATTGGGGATAGTTGGAAAGAATGGAACGGCCGGTTCCGCGACGATGCGCGTAGCTTCATCCGTGGTGAAGAGGGTTCGTTGGCACGTTTTGCCGACCGCATGGTCGGAAGCCCGGAAATCTATGGACACAAGCAACGGGAACCCGAACAGAGCGTCAACTTCGTGACCTGTCACGACGGCTTTACACTGAACGACCTTGTCTCCTACAACGGGAAGCACAACGAGGCCAACGGTGAGGACAATAGGGATGGCGCCGACGACAATCGAAGCTGGAACTGCGGTGTTGAAGGTCCGACGGACGATCCTGAAATAGAGAAGCTGCGGAACCGGCAGGCCAAGAACCTTCTCGCCGTCACGCTTCTCTCCATCGGGCTGCCCATGATTCTCATGGGCGACGAAGTGCGGCGCACGCAGCGTGGAAACAACAACGCTTACTGCCTTGACAACGAGCAGAATTGGTTCGACTGGACGCTAGTCGTCAAACACGCTGATGTCCACCGATTCGTCACGCTGCTTAATGAACGACGGATTTTGCGGGACGTGGAGCATGAGCGCCAGCGTACGAGTCTGACTCAACTGCTCCATCAAGCGAAGAAATCCTGGTACGGAGTCAAACTCGGGCAACCGGACTGGGGCCCACAATCGCATAGCGTGGCGGTCAGCGCGGAGTTAGAGAGGGAACAGTGCCTGTTCTACTTGATCCTGAACTCCTACTGGGAACAGCTCGATTTCGAGCTACCGCCGGTCGGCAACGGCAGCGCAAACCCATGGTGTCGATGGATCGACACGGCCCTCGACTCGCCCTTTGATATTGTCCCGTGGCAAACCGCGCCTTCGATTTCCGGATTTACTTATCGATCCAAGCCCCGCTCCGTGGTACTGCTTTTCGCTAACCTAATGGAGACATCGGGATGAGGCTGTAGGCAACAATATGGTTTGCCGAAAGTCACTTTGGACTTGGAATGATCGACTGTTGCAAGAAGCAAATAAGCTTGAGAATGTGAGACTTGAAACTGAAAAGAAAAAAGCTTCATTGAAGCATCGGTTAGTACACATCACAACTTTTTTACCTGCCTACAAAACGGAGGGCGGGAACTTCGAGCCAAGGGGAGTAAAGGCACATGAGAACCTTCTAATCTCAATTTAATCTTCTGTTCATGTGCCCTTGCTATTGTGGCCATCGGCTTACGGTCGGAGTGTCACAATGGAGGCACTATGGAATGCCGAAAGTGTCAGGGCTTGATGATCACCGAATGGTTGGCGGACGAACTTGATGAGGCATTCGTGTGGCGGTGCGTGAATTGCGGAGCGCTTCTGGATCCGATGATCGAGCACAATCACCGACAAGCCATGGTGACGCTTGCAGCCGGAAAGTAGTCTGAGCTCGTTTCTTCGGTTAGGCCTTGCCCAGAGTCACTTGTAGAACCTGTTCCTTGCCATCACGTAGCACGCGCACGGTTACGCGTTGGCCCGGCGCCGTCCGCTCGATGAGATAATTTTTCAGTTGGGCGCCGTCGGCGATCTCCACATCGTCGATGGCGAGGAATACGTCTCCCTTCTTAAGGCCCGCATCCTTTGCCGGTCCATTGGCTTCTGAGACAGCTACCCGCCAACGAGTTCCGAGTTGCACCGACGTGAGGGCCGTTCCTAGTTTGGAAAATGCCAGTGGTTCCCCCTGAATCAGCGCACCGGCCACACGATTAACCAAGGAACCGGGAGCGGCAAAGGCCAGCGGACTGCAGGGATGGTCCGCGCGATCCGTGGTCGTCTGAATCATCGCATGCATGACTCCGATCAATTCCCCGCGCGCATTGAATAGGCCTCCGCCGGAATTCCCCGCGCACACGGATAGATCGATTTGAAGCAAGCGGGTTTCAACGGTCGGCAAAAACGTCGCCGGATTGCCGATTCGTCCGAACGCCATCGCGGGGCCCCATCCTAATGGATAGCCGACCGTGAACACCTCATCACCAGGCGCAGGCTCGCTCGTTGCTATAGGAATGTTTGGCAGACGGCCCGCTACTTCCTGGGGCATCCGATAGAGTGCGATGTCGAGAAATGTGTTCACCCCAATGAATGTCGCCGGCACTTCGTCAAGGTCGGTCGTCAAGACCCGAATGTGTTGGGCCAACGCTCGACGACCGGCTTCGTCCTGCTCCGCGACATGCCGAGCGGTCACAATGTAACCGTCGCGAAGGTGAAAGCCAGTCCCGCGCATGATGAAATGTGACTTGTTACCCTGACGCGTGGAGTCCTCACCCGGTTGCAACACACCGACCGTCGCCCGCCTGGCCTGCTGAACCCCGCTCTGCAGGGAAGAGTCGGGGATTTCGGCAAATCCGAACACCCAGCCGCTCAGCAAAAGCAGCATACATCCGATCAAGGTGCCGCCCACCTTTGTCGCCACGATCAGGTAGTTATGTCGGGGAATGACGAGAGTGAGAGGAGTCATTGAGGATCACGCACCCGTACGCGATCGCTAATCGCGAAGGGATCATACTCGTCGGCGCCTGACTGGATCACATGGTTGTCTCCATTTTGCCGAGCGATATGAAACAGTCCGCCCCGATGATTTGGTGACACATTTGGCCCGATATGGGTGTACCACCAACGGCCTTCCCCTTCCGATCCATCCGGGGATAGCTTCACTTCGAATTGACCGGCACGATCGTTCTCGCGCTGAGACCACCAGCCTTTCCACACTCCGTTCGAACAACTGGTTGTCATAAATTTTCCGTCTTTCCATCGATAGGTCCCGTTGCCATGCTTGTCTAGCGTGATCAGAATCGTCTGTCCGCTTTCCTCGTATTCCCACGTCCCTTCGAGCGGTACATCCGGCTGTATAGCCAGAACCGACTGCACACTTTCTTGAGGCCGCGAAGAGGTTGTTTGCGCGCAACCGGCAAGGCCGATGCTCAAGAGAAGCGACAGCAACGCCGTCGTTCGTAGCCGAGAACTGGCGTGAGGTTGAGTTAAATCGAACATCATCATCCTACCCCCTCGTCAGTTTGCGATAGCGAATTCGATGCGGCTGCTCGGCATCTTTACCGAGTCGCTTTTTCCGGTCGGCTTCATATTCGCTGTAATTCCCGTCGAACCACACCACCCGGCTGTCGCCTTCGAACGCCAGAATGTGCGTGGCAATACGATCTAAAAACCAGCGATCGTGGCTGCTCACGACCGCGCATCCCCCGAACCGCTCTAATCCTTCTTCAAGCGCCCGGAGCGTGTTGACGTCCAGATCGTTGGTCGGTTCGTCGAGCAGCAAGAGATTCGACCCTTCTTTGAGCATGCGCGCCAGGTGCACCCGATTTCGTTCGCCGCCGGACAGATCTTTGACTTTCTTCTGTTGCTCCGTCCCGCCAAAATTGAATCGTCCGCAATACGCACGCGAGTTGACCTCGACCTTCCCCAGCTTGAGCGTGTCTTGCCCGTCCGAAATCACTTCCCACACCGTTTTCGTACTATCCAGCGTGCGGTCTTGATCCACATACCCTAGTTTCACCGTGTCCCCAATCTTCAGCACGCCCTGATCCGGTTTTTCTTTCCCCACGATCATACGAAATAACGTCGTCTTGCCTGCACCGTTCGGGCCGATGACGCCGACGATCCCACCGCGTGGAAGATTGAAGTTCACGTCCTCGAACAGCACGTTCTCGCCAAACGCCTTGGAAAGTCCCTTGGCTTCTACCACTACCTCGCCCAAACGCGGCCCCGGCGGCACGTAGATTTCCAATTCGTCCGATTGCACTTCTTGTTGTTGACCCAGCAACTCTTCGTATCGCGTCACGCGCGCTTTACCTTTCGCATGCCGTCCTTTGGGAGACATTCGAATCCACTCCAGCTCGCGCTCCAACGTCTTTCGTCGCTTCGACTCCGCCTTTTCCTCTTTTTCCAGCCGCGCTTGTTTTTGCTCCAACCAGGAGGAGTAATTGCCCTGAAAGGGAATCCCCTGCCCGCGGTCCAATTCCAGAATCCAGCCGGCCGCATTGTCCAGAAAATATCGATCATGCGTGACGGCGATGACTGTGCCTTTATATTGTTGCAAGTGCAACTCCAACCATTGCACCGATTCCGCGTCCAGATGATTGGTCGGCTCATCCAATAAGAGGATGTCGGGCTCTTGGATCAACAGACGGCAGAGGGCCACACGGCGTCGCTCGCCACCGGACAGCACGTCGATTTTGCTGTCCGGCGGCGGGCATCGAAGGGCGTCCATTGCGACCTCGAGTTCATTTTCCAACTCCCATCCGTTGGCCGCTTCGATTTTTTCCTGGAGCTGGCTCTGTTTCTCCAGCAACTTTTCCATCTCCTCGGGTGAAATATTTTCCCCGAGCTTATTGCTCACCGCTTCATAGTCGTGCAACAGCGAGACGACTTCCTTCCGGCCTTCTTCGACAATCTCCTTCACGGTCTTGTTTTTGTCGAGCTGCGGTTCCTGTTCGAGCAATCCGACGGTGTAGCCCTTAGACATAGTAATCTCGCCCAGATAGTCCTTATCGATCCCGGCAATGATCCGTAGCAAACTGCTTTTCCCCGACCCGTTCAGGCCGATGACTCCGATCTTGGCGCCGTAATAAAAGGAGAGGTAGATGTCTTTGAGGACCTGCTTTTTCGGTGGATGAACGCGTCCCACCCCGATGAGTGAAAAAATAACTTGTTTGTCGTTTGTCGCCATGCCGCCTCCGATAAGTGAACCAACAGTCTTTGTACCGTACCGCTCCCTCGTTTCGCAATCCGATTTCGACGCAGTCCATACCGCGAGTGCCCTACGTAGTAGCGACGGCCGTCGACGAGTCCTCGGCCTGTTCGACTCGTATGGTATGCTACCGCGATGCACCTTCCCGGTTCTTCTTCTTCAACAACAACGCCGTCTCCGCCATTCGAACCCTCGCCCAAACACTCCCCTTGGCGCGCATTAGCGCATCGCAACTATGCGCTGTTTTTCACCGGCCACGGACTTTCTCTGTGCGGCACGTGGATGCAGAGCATGGCACTCGCCTGGCTGGTCTATCGGCTCAGCGAGTCTCCATTCTTATTGGGACTGGTGGAGTTTGTCGCGCGTGCCCCCATTCTGGTGTTCGGTCTCATCGGAGGCCTCCTTGCGGACCGTTGGCCACGACGGCGCTTATTGATCGTCGCCGAGGCCTCATTATTAATTCAAGCGGCCGTCCTCAGCGTACTGACTTTTAGCAGCCTGATTACCATCGAGTGGATTCTCGTGTTGGCTTTGTTCCTTGGCATTTTCAGCGCGCTGGAGATTCCCGTTCGTCAATCGTTCGTCGCCGACCTCGTGCCCCGCCGGGATATTCCGTCCGCCATCGGCCTCAATTCCTCCCTCTTCAACGGAGCCCGCATCGTAGGACCGTCGCTCGCCGGACTCATCGTCGGCGTCGCCGGTGAAGGGCTTTGTTTTCTCATCAACGCGGTCAGCTTTCTCATCATACTTATGTGCCTCTGGGCGATGCGTCTCGAACCCAAACCGCCGCAGGAAACCGGGAACGCGTCGGAGCAATTGCGTGAAGCCCTTCACTATGCCTGGCGCACGCCGCATGTGCGTGCCGTCCTGTCGGTGACTGCCGCTTTAAGTGTAGTGTCGATGCCTTACAGCACGCTCTTACCGGTCTTTGCGCGCGACATTCTCCATCGAGGCCCCGAAGGATTAGGCCTTTTAATGGCGGCCAGCGGAGTGGGAGCGTTGGCGGCAGCCTTTCGCCATGCCGGCAGGAACACCATCAAAGGCCTTGGCCGGACCATTGCCCGCGCCGTCGCACTCTTTGGATGTTCGCTCATCGCCTTCTCGCTGAGTACCGTATTTTGGATCTCCCTGCTGGCTATGGGGGGTATCGGCTTCGGCATGATCAGCAGCTTGGCGGGAATCAACATTTTATTGCAAAGCTTGGTGCCGGACGCGTTACGGGGACGCGTGATTAGCTTTTTTACGACTTTTTCTCTGGGGTTCACAATTTTTGGAAGCATCATGGCCGGATTCGGCGCCAGTTATTTACCTGCCCCGACGATCGTCGCCATCGGCGGAATCTTGACCATCATCACCTCCGGCCTATTCTGGCGGGCATTGCCGAACATTCGACGGCATATTTCAGAACACGGGCTCATGCCGCAGGAAGGGATTGCCCCCTCGTAACGCTGAGCGGACTAGTTATAGCCGCAGGGCCACCGGAGCTGGCCTCCCCAGCCCCTTTATCTAGGGTGCACCTATGACGAGGCAACGCGTCGGTCCTGTTGTCTGGCAGACAAGACGGTCGTTATATCTGACCTTTCCCCGAATGTCCCTACATCATCGGTGGATCTTCGTGATCTTCTCCAGTCAGGGCCTTCTCTTCCGTTTCTTCGGAATTCTGTAATTCCGAGACGATGCCTTCGAGCACCTGTCGCCGTTGCTGGATGGCTTTCTTCGGCACATCTTGCGCCGTCTGCTCCTGAGCAGACTCCGGCAGATTCACCATGGTTTCGGCTTCTCCGAGGGAAGCGTATTTATATGTCTCAATGCGTTTATCCGACGTCCCAAAGGTATGGATCAACAATTGTTCCGTTTCTTCATCGAATTGTGCGAGTTCTTGGTCAGTCGCTTGCCGATGCCCGAGAGCTTCCAGCTTTTTCATCTGCGCTTGAAATTGACTCGCTCGGGTCACCGGTGAAAACGATGCATTGGTATTCGGCATAAGTCCTCCTCAATGGATAACGACGTGCCCAGCCTCCTGCAGCAAGAGCCGGACCTTACCTGCCCTGAAAACCTGATCGGCGCATTATCAATGCGCTAGGCCATTCCCTGAACTGCAAAGGGTAACGCGGCGTCTGGGCGTGACGGGCAGCTTGTCCTCAAAGGACAAATCATTCCCCTCTTGTACTCTGAGACTTCGCCGGTACAATGAGAGATGGCGACGCACTCATCAATAACCGCATCCCATCTCCGGAGTGCGCCGCTAAGGATGCCCTCGCGCTGTTTCATCCTGCCGTTCGAAAATGGTTCACAGTCTCTTTTGCCGCTCCGACCGCACCTCAAATCCAGGGATGGCCTGCCATCGCCAAGGCTGATTCCACACACTCATTCTGGCGCCGACCGGCTACAACGCATGCGCGAGGCGCGCCGGGAAGTCAATGCAGCAATGGATGAGGACAAAAAAGCAGGCGCCGCTTTTCGCAGGCGAGGTCGTGCTGATCCGCATCCATTCGTCCTGCCAGATCCATCCATTGATCGCGCAAACCTAGCGATGCCGTTTGCCTAAGTACGTCGTGATGGTGGCCAACGACGGCTACCGGCCCGGCCATGTACATTTCTCTGTGCGCGGCCAACAGATCAACGTGCTGGATTTTTTGAGCAGCGTGCACATCTCTGATGGGGACGGCGCATACGGTCACGGACACGATCAGGCCAGCGGAGGAAATTTACCGGTCAGCCGATGGAATATTCGCTTGGCAGCGCTCGGGTTTCCGGAGAGCGTTCAGCTACAGACTGAATCCCGCGATTGACGTGCGATATTTTCGTAATAAGCCATCCTTCGCTTCGGTGACGAGCCGACTCGGCACCGGCTCTGCACCATGTTGGTCAACGATCTGAGAAAGGCTGTTGGCCGACACGATCGCAGACTGACGCTTCTCGTCCGTGACGTCGGGCCTTTTGACGCGGGGGCCGCAAGTGTCGCGTTCTTCATTGCTCGACCCTGGGCATCCTTCTATAATCCGGAAGAATCCTGACGCAAGGACGGCCATGCGACGTTTAGCCGATAGAGTGGCGATTGTCACGGGAAGCAGTAGCGGAATTGGAAAAGCCATTGCCTTGCTCTTTGGGCGGGAAGGCGCGCGGGTCGTCGTCGCCGCCAGACGACGAGACCTCTGCGAGCGAACGGCCGCTCAAATCAAAGCTGAAGGCGGCGAGGCGTTTGTCATTCCCACTGATGTCTCGGACGAATCGCAGGTGCACCGTTTGATATCGGATACCGTCCAACAGTTCGGACGACTCGATATCCTCGTGAATAACGCCGGTGTCGGAGGCGGTGGCGTGCTCGCGGAGACAAGTGCCGAGACCTTCGATCGGGTCATCAACATCAACCTGCGTGGAACGTTTCTGTGCGCTCGTGCCGGCTTTCGACAGATGCTGCGCAACGGAGGCGGCCTTATTCTGAACATGTCCAGCGTCGCGGGGCTACAAGCGTGGGCCGGCACCGGCGCGTACAGCGCGTCGAAGCATGGCATCATGGCATTGACCAAGGCGATGGCCGACGAAGGACGGCAGCATGGCATTAAGGTGTGCGCCGTGTGTCCGGGCGGGGTCGCCGACGAGTTGGTCGATGCGCCTCTTGAAGAAATCGAACGAAGCGGAGCGATCAGCCCTTTTGACGTGGCGGAAACGTGCGTTTATCTTGCGACGTTGGGGCGCCATACCATCGTGCAGCAGGTCGTCCTCGATCGGATGGGAGCGGAGTGGTGACGATCATCCCAGGACGCTATCGCCATTACAAAGGCATGGAGTATCAGGTTATCGGATGCGCTCGGCATTCCGAAACGGAAGAGGCATTCGTCGTCTATCGGGCCTTATACGGCGATTATGGCCTGTGGGTCAGGCCGTATGCGATGTTCACCGAGTGTGTGCTGGTCGGGGGAGAATCCGTCCCACGCTTTTCACTTGTACAGGAGGCCGATGATTATGAGCGTTGACTGGCGCCAGGGCGCTCGACGAGTCGCGTGGGCGATTTTTCTCATTCCGGTCGTTCTGCTTGTTTCATATCTTGTGTTCGTTGTGAATTGGAGTTTTTCGGATGGCGATCGTGTCGGCTATCTACAAAAATTTTCGCACAAGGGATGGCTGTGCAAAAGTTACGAAGGGGAGTTGGCCATGACGACCGTTCCCGGCGTCGCGCCGATGATTTGGTCGTTCAGCGTCTGGGATAAAGGGGTGGCCGATCGGGTCAATCTGCTGCTCGGGAAGAAAATCATTCTGCATTATCGAGAGTATCGCGGCATTCCGACCGACTGTTTCGGGTCCACCGATTACTTTGTCGACAATGTGCAGGAAGCCAAGGATTAATTCATCGCTCGTTCGCCTTCAGCGCCTCGTTACATCGTGATCTTCGTCGAGTGTTGGGCCGGCAAAAGGACATCATCGTGACAATAGACGCCGCGGGGCGCCTTCTGGTTGTTGCGTTCGTAATATTCGTGCCACCATTTCGCCGCCTGCCAAATCGCCTCGGGGCAACTTGATCGACTTTCCAGTCCAGGGGTGAGATCGAATCCGACGGCGCCGAAGATCACTTCCAGCATCGCCGCCGAGGGGATGCCCTGCCCGTCCAATAAGGGATTGCCCGTGCGGCCGACGCCCCAAATAAACGCGAGCCAGCGCAATAAGAGATCTTGGGCGTCAAGCACGCCCCGCTGTTTTTGGAAGTCTTGCAACGCGCGGCTTAATTTCGTGCGGAAGATCTTATTGGAGATCGGCACTTGATTCAGTGCGATGTTCGGATACGCGTCGGCGCTTTGGTACTGTGCGAGTTGCCCCTCCTGCATCGCATTTGAAGGCGGGGGGAATCCGAATCCATGGGGGATCCAAAGAGATTTCGTACACCATCGTGTCGGCCAGTCGTCGCGTGACCTGCCCCAGCAGCATGACATGCGACCAGTGACTCGGCGTGAAATCGTGACGTACGTGTGATTGCGCCATTCGAAGGCGAAATGCTATGGCGTCCCGCCCTCCGACGAGAAGCAGATACACGCCGGTTGCAGAAAGTTTCGCCCGCGTCATCCAGGCAAGATTGTCTTCGCCTTTGCGGCGCGGCAGAGCCTTGAACGACTTGCTTGTTTCTGTTGCTTTGGCACTGAGTATCTTCAGCATGCACACCTCACATCAGGGAACCGGGGATCTTGATATCCGGCAATTGGACGGGCGCCGTTTCTCTTCCATTGGGATCGACTGGCCAATAGGTGATACGCATGCTCAGCCCCGTGCCATCACGAGTAAATGAGACCAGGGTCACCTGATTGCCTTTCTGAGCATGGACCGACTGGCACTGAAAGGCTTTGCTCAGCACGTCGTGAGCCAGATACTCCGGTGGGGGCTCGGGGTCGGAATGCCGCGGCCACGGATTGCGGCTCCCGATCGAGCCGTCGATTATAGCGCCGATCTCCTTGAGCGAATCCGCGCCGATCGTCGTGACTAAGGAGGCGGGCGACGAGATAATTTCGTACATAGCATTGCGTTGACTGCTGAGATCGCGGGATGCGACCACCCGCCCCCAATGAACGTCGCCGGTCAAACAGAGGAGGGGCCGACCGTTCTCAGCAAGGCGAGCCAACGTTCTTATCAACGGCGCATAATCGGCCACTTTGCCCTGCAGCGTTCCTTTGGCATCTTCAAATAAGGACTGGCCGGTCACAAACACTCCGACCCGCCGTTGTCGAATGACGTCGTCCACCCATTGCTTCAACCGTGCCATCGCAGCGGCCGTCATCATAGAGTCGCGATTGAAGTCGCGCCGGCTCCGTCCGTCGGCAAGAAAAAACGACAGCGGCTCGACGTTGAGGACATAGGGATCGCCAAGACCGACGGACCAAGACTGAAAGCCCTCATACATCATGTCGGCCGCTTGCTTCCATCTGGCACGTCCGCCCTTCGTCCAGGAGTTTTGAATGATCGGGCTGACATGGGGAAAATTATTCCAGTACTCATGGTCGTCGGGCAAAGACGCGCTCGGCGCAGCCGAAAGGACTTGCGCATAACCGGGGGGCTTCTCCCAGTTTTGCGCATAGTCACGTTCAAATTTGTCTGCAAGCCACGCCACATCGTCGTCGAAATTGCGCAAGGTCGGCAGGTCGAGATACACCTGATCGCCCATGAGCAACGTGAGATGCGGTTTTGAAGACGCTTTGAGTTGAGAGACAATCGTGCCCGCCATTCCACCGCGATCTTCGGCTTGATGGAAACACGACACCAACAAGAGATTGAAGGAATCGCCTACCGTGGAGGGAATGTGTTCCGGAAGCGTGCGGATCTTCGTCGACGTATGGTCTTCGTCGGTCGTGAGCCAGACCTCGTATACGGTATCCGATTTGAGGCCGACAAATTCATAGACGCCGCTGAAGACTCGCGGCGCGTTCGGATCCACGACGGGAGTCGGTCGTACGCTGGACATTGGGCGCACCACGCTGGGCGTGGTATCGATGCCGTTTAGTTGCCACGTCAAGCCGCCGGGCACCTGGATCTTCTGAAAAACGCCCGCCCAGATCGTCAGCCGATCGCAGGGAGAGGCTCGTGGATACAAGACAAGGTTCATAACGACGTCGTGAGTTGCTCGCCGGTGCGATCGGCATCCTATCGTGTGCACCGATTTGAGCCAAGCACTTTTTGTCTACCTCGCATAGGGGAATGATAGGTACTCAAGACTTATCACGTTCTTCCGATGAGAAAGAGATGGACGCACGGTCGATCAAAACAGATGCAGACGCACATCCGATATGATAGATCACCAGAGAGATCTGATCGGCGATACGAGGAGTACCCGGCGTGCCCATGATCGATATCCAACAAAGCGCGTTCATCGCGCGATCGGTCGGAGTGGTCGCAATCGCATCTGGCTTTGCTTTAGGCATGTATGGCTTGGATCATCCCGACTCGGTCTGGCTTCAGACCTCGCTGGGCCTTATCACCACTGGGCTACTGGCACAAGGCTATGCGCTCTATTGTTCGATCCAGCGAATACGGAAGCGTCCGCCACGGGAATGACCGACGAGTCGAAGGCTATGAAGTTTTGTAGTGACTGCGGATCGTCAGTCTCGCGTAAAATTCCACTAGGCGATGTCTTCGCCCGCTTCGTCTGCGAGGCCTGCGAGACGATTCACTACCAGAATCCGAAAATCGTCGTAGGCTGCCTGCCGGAATGGGAGGATCAGCTCCTGCTCTGCCGTCGAGCCATCGATCCACGATCTGGGTTCTGGACCTTCCCCGCCGGATTCATGGAGCAAGGCGAGAGCGTCGAGCAGGCGGCGGCTCGCGAAACATTGGAAGAAGCGGAAGCCGACGTGACAATCACGTCGCTCTATGCCGTCTTCAGCCTTCCTCACATCAGCCAAGTCTACATGGTATTTCGCGGCGCTTTACGAAGCCCTACTCATAGCGCCGGGAGCGAAAGCATGGAAACGCGGCTGATTCATCCCGATGCCATTCCGTGGGACACTCTGGCCTTTTCCGTGATTGCCGAAACGTTGCGCCGGTACGTCCACGACGTGCGCCGCGGCCTCTTCGAGCTACAAGTCGGGACCGTGACCCCATGGAACAGATAGGATGATCAAAGTTGGTCTGTTGGTCTGCCTGCTAACGTGGGCATTGCCGTGTGGCCTCTTATGGGCGGACGACGCGCCGCCGCCCGAGCCTCCGAAGGCCGCCGAGATTGAGAGCGCACCGCCGACAGAACACGTGCCCCCCGCACGGGATGACACACCACCCTATACGCTGATCGTCGGCGCGCGAGCATGGATCAGCCAAGGACGAAGCGCGCATAACATTGGCTCCCCCAGCGGACATCCGAATGTTCTTTCGGAACTCACGTGGCGCGGCATGAACAGCGTCATCACGCAAGTAGAGGGGGATCTGACGCTTAAACGCTTTGTCATGACCGGTTCTGTCGGGTACGGCGCCATCGGCAACGGCACCCTGCTTGACCAGGACTGGAACGGAGACAATCGGACGCAGAAAACGTCGGAGACTCTTTCACGCGCCAGTAACGGCAGTGTCTGGATTGTCTCCCTGACACCGGGCTTCCGGGCCTTTCAATGGAGGGTGGGAGATAATCCGATCCCGGGCGGAATCGACGTGCTGCTCGGCTACCAATTCTGGCGGGAGCAATACATCGCGTATGGCGCGCAAAATCTGCTGGGTCCGGGCCAACTGCCCGACGTCAAAGCCATCACGCAAACGAATACGTGGCAGAGTCTCAGATTAGGCAGCCGAGTCACCGTGCCGGTGTTGGCATGGGCCGCCATCAAAGGCAGCGCGTTTTACATCCCTGTGACCTATTACCGCGACGAAGACATCCATCATTTGCGAACCAGCGGATCGAGCGCGCTCCGTCAGGACCCCAGTTTTTTGACCACCGCGACCGGGGGCAGCGGAGTGCAGTTGGAAGCGTCCCTCGTCGTTCGAATTTGGCGCGCGCTGACGGTCGAAGCGGGATATACCTATTGGGATATCCGTTCGGGCAGCGGCTCGGTGCAAGCCTATCCGGCCTCGGGCGGGGTCGTCGTTGAACCGCACAATGTGGACAATACGCGTCGCCAGGGCGTCTTTTTCGGGGCCAATTGGATTTTTTAAGAAGACGGCGAGGACTGCGCGGGGAAGTCACGCGCCCTTGGCGTGTAAGAAATCGAAGAGGCGTTTATTCTCTTTGGCGCTTCGCAAGAATTTGAATCCGATGCGCTTATTGCTCACAGAGCGGACCATGGCCGCGACTTCTACCGGCATCTCCTGTTCCCCTAAAAACAACTGCAAATAGAAGATGTCGTCGATTTGGACGATCGTCTCGCAGTCGATGATGCAGCCGCCCATCGAGATGTCACGCACCATCCCGGTACCACGGATGCGCCCCCCCGAGAAGGAAAGCGCCAATCGCACCGGAATGCGCTTGTGCTCCCGTCGATCGATGATATCCTTGAGATAGTCGTATCCTAGAGAGAAGGCCAAGAACCGATGGCTGCAAGTCTGACAACGAAACGGCGCAACGAACAGCAATTTCGCGACGCGCTCGGCATAGTTAAAACAATGCGACCGTATCACGCCATCCTTCCCGCAATCGGGACAGATAAGGAGGCGCGTCGCTCGCTTCGGGAAAGTGGGAGTTTCCATTGTGTTATAAGGAGTATAGCCGACCTCAAGATTTGTGCTGACCACGCGGATGGGCCGGCAGGACTCTGCAAAGGTCTGGCATCGACTTCCCATCAAAGCGATTATTATCCTCTACGTGGAGCGAGGGTGCGGCGATGATGCATCATGAGTTGGAGACGTTACGGCAAGCCGTACGAAAGGCCGGTGCCCAGGCGCTGAAGCTGGCCGGCGAAGGATTCGAAACGCATATCAAAAAGGATCGCTCACCGGTCACGTCGGCCGATCTGGCGGTGAATCAAATCCTTCAGGATGTGCTCATGACGGCATTTCCTCACGATGCCTGGTTGTCCGAGGAGACGCCCGACGACCCTCGCCGTTTAAAAAACAATCGGGTCTGGATTATTGATCCGATCGACGGCACCAAGTATTTCATGCGGGGCATCCCGCAATATGCCATTTCGGTGGCGCTCGTCGAATCGCACCAGCCGGTCGTCGCGGCGGTCTACAACCCTGCCACCGATGAACTGTTTTCAGCGGTCCGCGGATCCGGTGCCTGGCTGAACGGCGATCCGATCCGGGTCACGTCCGGGCAGACCCATCGTCCCGTGGTCTTGGTCAATCCGTCCTCCTTGGAGCGCGGCAAGTTTCGGGCAATCGAAGGGGCGGTCGAATGTCGCCCGATGGGATCGATCGCATATACCTTGGCTGTCGTGGCCGCCGGCCGAGCCGATGCGACGCTCAATCTCGATGGGTTGAACGAGTGGGACGTGGCTGGGGGAGTCCTGCTCATCGAAGCGGCCGGAGGATGGGTCCTGGATCGCAACGGCAGCCCTGTCCTGTTCAATCAACCGAACACCACTATTCACGGCATGATCGCCGCCAACAAAGACCTCGTCGCTCGCCTCCTGACCTTTACACGTACGTAGAACTTTGCTCGCTTGGTGTGTCTCTTTTCATCCGACATCCGGAGAAAGCCGTGTCGGACAAGTCTGACCGTTGTTTACCGATGGTCTATTTAATAGGTCCGCCTTAAACTGAACGTAAGAATTAATGGTAGGACCATCGGAGAAAGGAGCAGCGGATGTCACTGATCGAACAGTCAATTGAGGTCGATGTACCGGCGAACACCGCGTACAACCAATGGACGCAGTTTGAAGAGTTTCCGAAATTTATGGAAGGCGTGAAGGCGGTTCAACAATTGGACGCTAAACGATTGCACTGGCGGGCAGAAATCGCGGGTAAGGAAAAAGAATGGGATGCGGAAATTACGGAGCAGATTCCCGATCAACGCATTGCCTGGCGGAGCAGGAGCGGAGCGCCGAACGGTGGGGTGGTGACATTCCATGTTCTCTCGCCCACTCGCTCGAAAGTCATGCTCCAGATGGAATATGACCCGGAGACCTTCATCGAAAAAGCCGGCGATGCGGTCGGGATCGTTTCTCAGCGCGTGACGGGGGATCTGGAAAGATTTAAAGACTTCATCGAATCCCGCGGGCGCGAGACAGGCGCTTGGCGAGGGGAAATCCGCAAAACGGGCTCTTAACGCTGATATGACGGCGGCCTCTGGAACCAGTCTGGGGGTCGCCAAGGTCATCTCCTTTCACCCCGCCGCTGCAAGCTTCAATCACAGTCCACTCTCGTGATCTTGTCCATCGCTCTGATATAATCCGTTGTCTTTTTGAACGCCACTCCATGAAAATTGCCACCTTCAACGTGAATTCCATCCGTATTCGCTTGCCGATCGTCTTGCAGTGGCTTGAGCAGCACCAACCCGATGTCTTATGTTTGCAGGAAACCAAAGTCACCGACGATCAATTCCCGGCGCTCGCGCTCGCCGGTTCCGGGTATCACATCGCATACCGCGGCATGAAATCCTATAACGGCGTGGCGGTGTTCAGCCGCACTCCACCGGAGACGGTCTATTATGGGTTCGACGACGAAGCGCCTGAACCGGACGACGAACGACTGATGCGCGTCGTCATCCAAGGCATTCCGATCATCAATACTTATGTTCCGAATGGATTTAAAATCGATTCGCCCAAATATACGTATAAGCTCGGTTGGTACACCCGACTGCGCACGTATTTCGATGCCCATCTCTCTCCGGATCAGCCGGCCGTCTGGCTTGGGGATATGAATGTCGCGCCGGAACCGATCGACGTCCATAGTCCGGAGAAACATCTCAAGCATGTGTGTTTTCATGAAGAAGCCCGGCGAGCTTATAAGGAAACGATCGCATGGGGGTTTGAAGACGTGTTCCGGAAACTTTACCCAGACCGCCAGCAATTTACATTTTGGGATTATTTACGGCCCAGCTCGCTTGAGAAGAATAAAGGATGGCGCATCGATCATATTCTCGCCACCGCGCCGATGGCCCAAAAATGCATCAAGGTTGAAGTCGATACCGAACCACGCCGCGCCCCGTCGCCATCCGACCATACCTTCGTATGGGCAGAATTTGCGGTGTAATCAATTACCCTCGCCTATGAAGTCTTCATGAACCAACCTGCGTTAACAGGCGTCATTCTCGTGGGACATGGCGGCATTCCCAAGGATTATCCTCGCGAGCCGCTGACGAAATTAAAAACCTTGGAGGCCAAGCGGCGCGCAAGCGGGAGCGAACCCTCGCAGGAAGAACTTGAGTTGGATCGACGCGTTCGGCAATGGCCCAGAACGGCGACAACCGATCCCTACCAAGCGGGGTTCGAGGCCCTCGCGGCCCAGCTCAAGGCCTCACTACCCGGCGAACATTTTGCGATTGCGTACAATGAATTTTGCGCTCCGACTGTGGAGGAAGCCGTCGACGCGATGATCGAGACCGGCGTCACCACCATCACCGTCGTCCCTTCCATGCTCACACCAGGTGGCAGCCACTCCGAAATTGAAATCCCTGAAAGTCTGGCGCGACTGAGGGCGCGCCATCCTCACGTCGATCTTCGTTATGCCTGGCCGTTCGATCTTTCCGCGGTCGCCGGGATGTTGGCCGATCAGTTGCAGCGCTTCCAATCTTAACCCCGTCCACCCGCTTTGCTCCAATAAGGAATGGTATAATCCTTTCCGGATTCGAACGGTCATCAGGATTCGCATGAAGATCAATGGACAGTTCGTTGCACGTTGCGCGTGTCTCGCCTTCGCGCTGATTTCAACCTGGTTGTTTTCTCCGGCAATCGGATTTCCACAAGAGCAGGTCCCAACGCAACCTCCTTCTCTGGTCGACTCAGCCGCTGCTTCCCCCGAACAGGTTCAAGCATCAGAGCCCACTCCGATCGAACCTCCCGAACCGGAAGCTGAACCGCACCCGGCAGAAACGCATTACGTGCTGGGCACGACGCGACTGAACTCCGGCGACCTGATCGGGGCCGTCGAAGAACTGCGCGAAGCCTTGCGCCTGCAGCCCGAATTCGTTCAGGCTCGCATGAGTCTCGGGACCGCGCTGTATCAAGTCGGTGATCTCGATAGCGCCCTCGAGGCCTATCAAGCGACGCTCCGCGATCAGCCCGACCTCATCCAAGCCCACGTCAACCTGGCGACGGTCTATACGATTAAGCGCGACTGGACCTCCGCGCGAAACGAACTACAGGCGGCGCTGAAACTGCAACCCGACTTCATCCAAGCCCATTATGCTCTTGGCGTCGTCCGTTATGGACTCGGCGATCGTCGCGGCGCCATCGAGGCGTATCGCGAGGCCCTGCGTCTGAAGCCCGATTATGCCGATGCGCATTACAACCTGGGACTGCTACTCAAGCTGGCGAATCAAGAAGCCGAGGCGGCTCAGGAATTCTACGCCGCTGCCTTGGCCGGGCTGCCGAAAGCGCAATACTTCCTCGGAAGCGCGCATGCCTCTGGACGCGGCGTAGAAAAAAGTCTGCCGGTCGCGGTGCAATGGTGGTTTCAAGCAGCCGAGCAGAATGACCCACAGGCCAAGGAAGCCCTCTCACAGCTTCGCCAGAATGTCTTCACAAAAGGGCGGCGCACCCAGTCGGAGCGAGAAGCCATCATCCAAGCCTTTGCCGAGTTTCGAGCGGAGCTATGGAAAGAATATCCCGAGTTCGATAAGCAGACGAGCGATTGTGTCGGAGCGGCTCTCCTACAGCAAGATCGCCTTCGAGAAGCCCTTACCGTCCTCATTCAAGAAGCGTCAGCCTTGAGCGAACCGGCCACAACGGCACTCGAAGCCCTGTATGAACGCGGCATTGAAGGTGAACTCGCCCCGTTCAACGATCGGATTCGAACCTTTTTTAAAACGACGGCGGAGGAAGGCGTACCGCGTCCCCGCTTCGTAATGGCTCGCCTGTATGCGCAGGGTCTCGGCGTCCCGCAAGACATTAAGAAAGCCAAGGCGCTCCTCAAGGGAGACTCTTCCGATGAAGCCAAAACGCTCTTGCGGAAGATTTCTGAACCGTCTCAGGCTGCCGGTCGACCGAAGTCGGCATCGAACACTTCGCCCTAACCACCGCCCTTGTTAAGACACTTCTTACGATCGACGGCCGGAATCGCGTGTCTCGTCGCCCTCGCCGGCACGGTCATCGTTTGGAGTGCGGCACGCCTCATTCCCGCGACGGTCGCCGCCGTCGATGGGAGTCTATACGAGACGTGGCTCCGGACGCGCTCGCCGATTCCTGTCAGCCCCGCCGTCGTGTATGCGACGCGAAACGCCGAGACGGATATCCGCTTCGGCGCCGGTCCTCTGGACCCTGCCTTATTGGCTCGCATCATCAGCGCGCTAAACCGAGCCGGAGCGGCCGTCATCGGAATCGCCGCTCCGCTCGAACATCCCAACGCACAACGGCGAGGAGGCGCCGCCGGCGAAGCCATGCTCATCGAAGCCACACGGGCATCGGGCCGAGTGGTGTTTCCGCTGACCGCGCATCTTTCTTCGGAGCCGCTTGTTACGGCGCCACCCGTCATCATGCATCCCAGTTGGCCATCGCTGACGCCGCGCCGCGCCAGGTCGCTACCACAGCTTGGGCTCACAAGTGAGCTCTCCTCGCTCGCACTCTATTCGGCTGGCATCGGTCACATGCTGACGGATGCCGCCGAGCGGCGCGTCGTACTCGTCGCGGGCCTGGGAAACCAGGCAGTACCCTCGTTCGGTCTCGCGCTGGCTACCGCGTTTCTTCAAGTGTCTCCCGAGCATGTAGACATTCAATCCGACCGCATTGTATTGCGAGACGCTCATGACTCCGATGGACAACCCCGCGCCTTCACCATTCCTATGGATCGGGACGGTCGGATGGTTGTCAATTATGCGCGCACACCCGACCTGCTTTCACAGTCCCATTCCATCCTAGAGATATGGGAAGCCATCGACCGTGGAGAGCGGGCTCAACTACAAGACTGGTTCGGTGGCAAGATTGTGCTGATCCTTTCAGATGGGGCCACCATCCCGACGACTGTAGATACTCCCGAAGCGAAACGACTACCGGCCATCATTCAGGCGCAGGCGCTGAATACGATTCTCACCGAACGGTGGATCAAACAGGAGCCCGCAGTCGTCACCGGAGTGATGGGGCTCACTCTCGCTGGATTGGCTGCATGGTTTCTACTCTCACTCAGGGGATGGATGGCAATCACGGTGGTATCACTCCTGTTCGTCGGATATGCAGGGCTGTCCTATGTCCTGCTGGCATCCGGCAACGTGCTGCTGCCGCTGTTCGTACCGCTGACTTCTTTGGTCGTCGCGTCAGGCGGCACGTCGCTGTGGACCCATTGGACGGCTTCGCACCGCATCGGGCTTCTGGAAAGTAAGATGCAAAGAATTCAACAGGAATTGGCGGTCGTTCGCGAGGAGTTAATCCGGCGTGAATCCGCCGTGGAAAGTTTAGAAGAAGATCTGGAAGCGGCGCGGGCCGCCGTCGCCCGCTCGACCGGTAAGGAACAGGAACTGGGTCGCATGGCCGAAGGATTACGCACGCAATTGAGCCATGCCCAAACACAGGAAGAGACGAGCCGCCTGCTCCTGCAGAAACTCGAGGATGAACTCTCCGGCTTGCGAGTCGCCTCAAAGCTACCGACCGGCCTGGACAATCCCGAACAAGACGGTCTCCGCCAGGAATGCGAACAGCTCGGAATTGTCACGCGAGACCCCTTCGTGCTGAACGTCTTTCGCGATCTCAAAAAGGCCGCCCGCTCGAACCTCTCGATGTTGATTCTTGGCGAAGCCGGAACCGGCAAAGAGTTGTTTGCCAGAGCGGCACATCGGTTGAGCGGCCGTGCGGAGCACGCGTTTGTCGCCGTGAACATGGCGGCGATCTCCCCCGACCTCTTTGAAAGCGAATTGTTCGGGCATGTGAAAGGCAGTTTCACCGGTTCGCTGGCTGATCGAAAGGGGTATTTTGAACAGGCACATCAAGGCACGTTGTTTTTGGACGAGATTGGCGATCTTCGTGTAGATCACCAAGGCAAACTCTTACGCGTGCTCCAGGAACAATCTTTTTATCGAGTCGGAGATACCAAGCCGACGGCCGTGAATGTTCGAATCGTGGCGGCCACGAACAAAGACCTCCAACGCGGTGTCATCGAAGGGTGGTTCCGTGAAGATCTGTTCTTTCGATTGAAAGGCGTGGTGCTGCGTCTTCCCGCTCTGCGTGAACGGCCGCAAGATATTCGGCTGTTAGCCGAGCGATTCGTCCGGCAGGCGGCATCACAGATCGGTCGTTCGGAGATCGCCCTCTCACAGGAAGCGGCGGCAACGCTCCAGGCACATGTATGGAAAGGTAACATCAGAGAATTGCAACATTGTGTGCAGCAGGCGGTCACGTTGGCCGAGGGACCGCGTATTACGCGAGCCGATTTACGATTGACCAGCGACGCGCCGACACCGGGGCGGGCGGAGGTCAGCTCCGCCCAGTCTATCGATGCGAGTGGAGACCACGCCGTTCTGCAGGCCCTGCGTCAGCATGAGTTCGACATGCAAGCGACCGCGCGTGCGTTGGGATGGGATCGCAGTACGGTCACACAGCGGCTCAAAGGTTTAAGCTTTCGCGCGCTTGTCGAGGCCGAAGGCAATCGCTCCGCTGCCGCTGCCACCCTGGCCGGGGACGCCTCCCTCGTTCGGCCGGTCGAACTGAAACTGAACGAATATTACGATCACCTGATGAAAACCATCCAGCCCTTTCGCTCGCCCGACGAAGCCATCGCGGCCTGTAAAAAACGATTCAAGAACCTCCCGGACCGGCATTTTCAGTCCGTCGAGGCCCTCATCCAGCACTACTTTGAAGGCCGCTGATCTCTCATCCGTTCTCTGACTGGTCTCTTTAACGTGTGATCCATTCGCCCGGTGAGGGGATAACGCGGGGAGATCCCCGCATCCCCTACGGCGAACTCTTTCCCTCGTACCGATCCAAAGATCTAACCATTCGATCCCTTTCACATTTCTTCTAACGCCGCGCCTATTGGGATTGGGCATTCCAGTTGCTCAATGCCCTAGTCAAGCCGTACCGCGCGCTGCATGAAAGGAGGTGAGAAAGCGCGGCATGGCTGAGAGACAAACGCCATACAACATCTGAGAAGCACTAGGGAGGATTTATGTCGAAGTCCATGGAACAAGCATCGCTCGCAGTCGCGACGCCGGGTCGTGTGAACCCGGTCAATCAGGGGTCCACTCAGCCACCCCAACAGCACAGCGCCAAGAACGACTTGAGCCTGACGCACGTCGGGATCGCAATCGGGGTGTTTGCACTCATGGTCGGACTCTTCGGCTACGGATTTTACATTCAACAGGCCCGGCTCAGTGAGAAAGAAGCGGCTCAAAGGATAGCGGAAGTGAGCAGTCCATCGATATCTGAGACCCCGTCCACTCTCTCAAACGGATTCGCGAAAGCAGCCATGGTTTCACACCCTCTGAGCGCGGCCACTGTCAAAGAAGAACCTATCGTTTCGCCGATGTTCTCGCAGATCGAGTCTGTCCACGCCGATATTTACTTCGACTTTGGAAAGACCCGGCTCCGCGCCGATGCCATCGCAACCCTTCAACAACAGGCGCAGATTCTAAAACAGGACAGCCACTGGGCGGTGTTGATCCAGGGGCACACGGACCGGCACGGATCGACTAATTACAATCGAGCCTTGGCGCTCCGCCGAGGGGAATCGGTCAAACAATTTTTGGTCGAGCTCGGCGTTCCGACGGATTCCATGAAGGTCGTCAGCTTGGGACAGGACGCAGCGCTATGCGACGATCAAACCCCAACATGCAAGCGCCTCAATCGTCGCGTGCATCTCGAACTGGTGAAGCTGGAAGCACCGGTCGTCTCGCTCGCCCCACGCTCGCTTCCACCGCCAGTCACGGCGCAGCAGGACATGACTACCAGTCCCATCGACCCTGTCGAATCCGGCGTGGGCGCGGACACACTCGATGAGGATCTGCACCAGGCCGTCTCGCCCGCAGCAGATCCTCTGGACGCAACAATGCCTTCGTCTGACTCGCACTAACAGAACGACGGGCCACTGAAGCGGAGCCGGATAGCTCCGGCTCCGCCTCCCCCACGACGAACTCCTGATCGAAAGGAGAGCTATGTTTGCACATCCAGACCGTTTTCGTTTTCACACCGCTCCTCCAAGGGCCTCCCGCCTTCTGTTGACGTGCTTCGTGTTTCTTGTGCTGCTTGTGGCCCTCTCCGTCGGCATATTGGTAACGGCCATTGCACAGGCGGCAGAGGCCGAACCTACTCAAGATGTCAGCCCTCAAGACGCTACCCGTGGCACGCTGCTGTTTCGGGGCGAGTCTCCTGGCCGTTACGTCGCCGCGCCCCTGTTACATACCGACGTGCACATGACCATCTCGGGACTCATCGTACGATCCATTGTTCGCCAGCAGTTTAAAAATACCGGCAACGAGTGGGCCGAGGGCATCTATGTCTTCCCGCTGCCCGAACAGGCGGCGGTCGATCATCTGTCCATGCATGTGGGCGAGCGCATCATCGAAGGCGTCATCAAGGAACGCGGGGAAGCAAAACAGACATATGAGAGGGCCAAGACAGAAGGCAAGCGCGCCGCCCTCGTCGAACAGGAACGGCCGAATATCTTTACGACCTCGGTCGCCAACATCGGACCGGGGGACGACATTACCGTGGAGATTCAATACCAGCACACGCTTCATTACGATCAGGGCCAGTTTCGCGTCCGGTTCCCCATGGTCGTGGGGCCACGCTACATTCCCGGTGTGGCCGATGGAGAGAGGATACAGAGCGTTGATGGACACGGTTGGGTGAACAATACGGATGAGGCCCCCGATGCGAGCCGCATCACACCGCCTGTCTTGAATCCAAAGAATGGATCGATCAATCCCGTCACACTCAGTATCGACTTAGCGCCCGGCTTTCCGTTGAGCCGTCTCGAATCCAGTTACCATCCGATTGCCAAGCAGGAACGTGACGGCCGGCACACGATCACTTTGGCAGAAGGCCCCGTTCCCGCCGATCGCGATTTTGAATTGATGTGGCAACCGGCTGAAGAGCAGGCGCCCGCGGCGGCCTTGTTGTCCGAGCAGAAGGAGGGACAGGCGTATGGGCTGTTTATGGTCATGCCTCCCGGCGCGTCGGCCGCGCAGGGGCACCGCATGCCGCGCGAGGTAATTTTCATCATCGATACATCGGGGTCCATGTACGGCCAATCCATTGAACAAGCAAAAGTCGCGCTTCAGTTGGCCGTGGCTCGCCTCACTCGAGACGATACCTTCAATATCATTCAATTCAACAGCACGATGGACGTACTGTTTGCCGACGCCGTTCCCGCCGATCCAATCCATATCGCAAAGGCGAACCAGTATGCGAGCCGACTGGTCGCGCAGGGCGGAACTGAAATGCAGCCGGCGTTACAGCGGGCGTTAGACGGCCGAGAGCAGCATGCCCGATTGCGTCAGGTGATTTTCCTCACCGATGGCCAGGTTGGAAATGAAGACGCGCTGTTCAAGATCATTACCTCCCGCCTGGGAGACAGTCGGCTGTTTACCATCGGCATCGGTTCGGCGCCGAACAGTCACTTCATGCGGAAGGCGGCAGAATTCGGCCGCGGCACCTTCACCTACATCGGCAACACGACGGAGGTGCAGCATAAGATGGAAGCGCTGTTCCGGAAGGTCGAACAGCCGGCGTTGACCGATATCGCCATCGACTTCCCTCCGGAGGCGCACGCCGAAATGTTTCCCGCGCGGATTCCCGATGTCTACCTCGGAGAGCCGATCTTCGTCACGATCAAGGCCGACACGCTTCCGGACGGGGTCATCGTGCACGGCCGGATCGGACAGACGCCTTGGAAGACCAGTCTGGCTTTGTCGGCGGGACAACCGCGCGAAGGCCTGTCCGTCTTCTGGGCGCGAGCCAAAATCGAGTCGTTGATGAACGACCAGGTGAATGGATCGGAGCCGGAGACGACGCGACGCTCGGTGATCGATCTGGCGCTCCGCCATCATCTGGTCAGCCGATACACGAGCCTGGTGGCCGTGGACGTGACGCCGATTCGGCCGGCGGACAAGGATCTGAACACGCACGCGATGAAGACCAACCTGCCGCACGGACAGGACTATGAACACATCTTCGGCTTGCCGCAGACTGCAACAAGCGGGCAAGTGAATATCCTCGTCGGTCTGTTCTGTCTCATGTTGGCCGTCATTCTATTCGGGCTGAGAAGCCGGCGGTATGAAGCATAGGGCCATCACCGGGTTCATCGTGCTTGTCACGGTGGTCGGTTCGTGGCAATTCGGCCAAGGCGCCTGGATCTACGTCAAGGCACAGGTCGCGCAATATCTCTTGCAACAGGCGTGGGTTCAAACAGTTGACGGCGATCACCATGTGCATCCCTGGCCATGGGCCGATACGTGGCCCGTGGCCAGATTACAGGCGCCGAGTCATCGACAGAGCCTCATCGTCCTGTCGGGCGCCAACGGCCGGACGCTCGCCTTTGGACCGGCGCTCGTGAATGAAGCGCTTCACAAGAATGCCTCCGGAACGATCGTCATCAGTGGACATCGTGATACGCACTTTCGTTTTCTCAGGCGGCTCCGAAAGGGCGATGCACTGATTTTCGAACAGGTAGGGCGAACGCATCGTCATTATCGAGTCGATGATGTGCAGATCATCGATAGCCGAACGACGAGCATCATCAATGATCCGGAGCGCGATCAGTTGGTACTGGTCACCTGTTATCCCTTCGATGCGATGGTTCCAGGCGGGCCGTTACGGTATGTCGTGATTGCAGAAAAGGAACTGTGGCGCTCGGTTCCGCTGGTCCGGTCGATTACGTATTGAGCGAGGAGAGAGATTCTCATTCCGAGCGAATCAAGGTCACGTGGAGGTCGCGTTCGCGCGGACCGTCGAGTTCGACGAGGAGGATGGATTGCCAGGTGCCGAGGACGAGTTTGCAATCGGAGACGGGGATCGTGAGCGAAGGACCAAGGATGGAGGACGCCATGTGCGACCATGCGTGCGCGGGATCGTGACCATGCCGAAAGTCGATCTTGGGAATCATTTGCTGAACGACATCCAGCAGATCTTTCTCCGTTCCCTCCCCGACTTCCCCGGTCGTCAGGCACGCCGTCGTATGGGTCACGAAAAGACTGCAGAGCCCTTCTGTCATCAAGCGGTCGGAAATCAATTTATTGATTTGATCCGTGAGGTCGACCACCTGTTTGAGCCGATCAGTCTTAATTTTTAAGCTTTCCATCGCGGCAGTATAGCAGTTCGACAGGACCGGCGGCACGGTTTAAAGTGGAGGCGGATGGGACGGATGCTTCGTATAGGCCACCGCGGCGCCGCCGGCCACGTGCTGGAGAACACCCTCGGCTCCATTGAAAAAGCCATTGAGCTTGGCGTGGACTATGTCGAGATCGACCTACGCCTCACGCGTGACGGCCACGTCGTCGTCCTTCATGACGCGACCATAGACCGCACTACCAATGGCCACGGACGTATCAAAGATTTCACGCTCGCGCAGGTGAAACGCATCAAGACAAAAGACAACCAGCATGTACCGACGTTAGAGGAGGTGCTGGAGCTGACTGATGGACAAGTGGGTCTGATGCTGGAATTGAAAATCCGAGGTTTGGCAAAACCGGTAACCGAGATTGTGCAGCGGTGCGAGTTCAGCGGCACAGTGATCTATGCGTCGTTTCACCATAAAGAGCTATCCCGTGTGCGTGAATGGCTTCCCTCGGCCCCGATCATGCCGCTCATCAGCCGTGGACTGATTGCCCCTCGCATCCCGGCCAAGCTTGGCGCTCAGCATGTCGGCATCAGATTCGATCGGGTCGTGAAGCCGGTCGTGGCATCACTGCATGCTGCCGGCGTGCAGGTCTTTGTCTTCACGGTGAACCGTGCAGAAGACCTCGCGCGCATGAGTGATATTGAGGTCGACGGAAGCATCTCAGACTATCCAGGCCGGCTAATGTAACTAACGCGGTTTAAAGCTGTCTTGTTTTTTCAAATCTTTGGTTCAATGCCTACGAAGAATTCGGGCATAAGAATGTAGTTCTCGAGATCAGCGGCGAGCCCGCCAAGGCCACGGAAGAGAGTCTGGTTGTGAATATTCATTCGTTGAAGTTCAGTGAGAAATTCCTTTCTTAAAGACTTGTTGGCAGAAATGACAATCTTCCAGAGGTGGTCACGCGCGTCCAGCGGTTCCGCTAGATCCCTTAGATTGTGCATAAAGCTGTGGGAAACGTCTAAAGGCATGAGAAAGACTCCTTGCTGGGCATGCAGCCTTTCGTTCAAGCGAAATGCATTCACTGGCCAGATTCCTTTTATTTCTTTCAGTGCACTGATGTATTGAAACTCTTTTTCCGAGTGCGGATCTTCTTGTGCGCGAATTGTATACAGCGCAGGAATTCGGTCTATGACTCGTTTTTTCCACCAATCTGCATCCAATGCCCAGATTGCGCAGTCTTCACCATCTTCTGCCTTCTCGGTTGCCAGGAAGACGGCGACAAAAAACGAGTAAGTCCAATCAAGCAACCGGGCCGGCCCACCATAATGACGCATGAGAGCAAGCCACTCTACCCAGTTGTTTTTCTCTGGAGTGTTATTCAGATACATGGGAGCAATTCGCTGAAATTGACGCAGCAGCCTATGTTCCCATCTTTGACCTTCACCAATAAGTGAAGCTTCGCACTGCCTGCGAATTGCCCTTTCTAAGGTTGTTTCAAGACACCACCGAGCCTTCGCGTGCCCCCTAAAGACCCATCTCCTTTTCCAAGTACATTCTTCATATTTCTTATAGAGGTCGAGGAGGTCGGTCCATGAGTCAATATTCTTCTCAGGCTTGATCGAATAATAGGGTGCGCTACAGCACTCACTAGGAACACAGCTGGGTAGGCAAGCACTTCCGACCATGCATACTCCTTTCTACGATGACACCATCAATGCTCGCGCTGAAAAATGGCAACCTGCGCAAACGGTGCTTGATCCAAGTAAGTGATGTCTTTCTGATTTCTCTTAGAGAGGAGGCTAGAATCAAACAATACTTTATTCAACAGGCTGTGCGCGGGTAAGGTCACTCAAACGGCCGCCCAAAATACGTCAGCACCCACAGCGCCAACAGATACACACTGATCAGCGACTGAATTCCCGACACCGTACGCACCCACCCGGTGGGACGAATGGTATATTCGCGTGGTTGGAGGCGCGTCATCCACGTGCCGACGTTCAGTTCCTTCCATCCCATCTGAAAGGATGACAGGGCGCTGAAATACAATCCCGCGATGCAGGCCAGGAGCCAATGGATGGCGCGGCCGTAGGGGGCCTCCATGGGCCGCGCGCGCGGAAAGACAAATTCGGTCGTGAGACGCACCGGCTTATCGTCGTCCCACTTATGCACGCAGTCTCCCATTTGCACGGCCCAGATTCCGGCGGACACGGGCCGGCACATCATCTCGTGTTTGTCTTCGCCTTCCTTCTTCACCACCGGGCACGGCTCGTCGTGCTTCCGCGTGGGTCGCAACATAAATGTATAGGGAATGGCAAACACCACGAGGATAGCGCCAAGCAACATTAGCGCGCGCCCCGGCGCCATCCCATAGCCCGTCGGCACCTCGAAGAGCGCCCAATTGAAGAAGCCCTCGAGCATGTTGGACCGCATGCGCTCCTCGTGCCGGATCGCATAGGTAATCTCGCGTTCTTCTCGACGCATGCCGGATTTGCGAAAGGCTTCGCGTAACTCAACCAGCGAATGCGGTGAGACGGCAAATTTCAACTGAGCCAGGTGTGTGGCCAACGCTAGACTCGGCACGTTTGGGAGGCGGCCTGGTCTCAATTCCAAAACGACTGAATGCAAATCGGTGTCGAGATAGGCGCCGGTGAGATCCGCTCCTTTTAAGACGGCCTTCCGTAAATCGGCGCTCGAGAAAATGGCCTCAGTGGCCACCGCATCCATCAAGAGCGCTCCGGTCAATTTGGCGGATCGTAGATTTGCCTTGCTCAGATCGGCATGATCGAGCGTCGCATCAGTGAGATCAGCTTCCTGCAGGTTGGCGCCGATCAACACGGCGCCCGTCAGATCGGCATCTTCGAGCTTGGCTCGTTTCAGGTTGCTGCCGGTTAAATCGGCATCGCGCAGCAAGGCATGCCGTAAATCCACGCCCTTGAGGTCAAGTTTCGTCAAGATGATCCCGCACAGATTGGCTTGATTCGCCTTGACCTGCCCATTTTTCATCCACGCTTGATGGGCTTCGATCAGCTTGGCGACCGCCTCGGGTGATCCGGGACTCTGATGGTTGTGGGGGCCGTTGCACGGTCCGTCGGCGCTCGCGCTCGCGCCGGATAGAAGCCCTGCCATCATCACAATCCGCACCGCACGCCCTATCACAGACCAGGCGTCCCTCATGCGCGAATCTGCTTTGCCGATGGTTGCTCGGCCCTGTGCACGAGCGATTGCAGGGTAATGCCGGCTAAGGCTTCCGTAACGGCACGATCGCGACTGTCCAGCAGACGATCTACTTCACTTCCCGAGTCGTATCGCAACACTGGTCCTGTCGCATCCTTTTGCCGGACGGCCTGCAAGACATCCGTGACCGCGATTAATTCCGGAGGTTTCACCAGTCCAATGCCCGCCGGCTCCAGGATACGACAGAGAATCCCGTGCCTGATCAGCCTATCGACCTGCTCTTCGACCAGAGATACGGGCATGTCGATTTCGGCGGCCAGCTCCGACGGCTGCAGCGGAAGGGATCCTTGTACGTAACGCCGGGCAATCTGGACGAGCAGGACCAACGCCAACCGTTCTCGGAACGCATAGGAGTTGTTTGCCAATAGGAACTGGGTGCGATAGGCGGTTGGATTCTGATGAAAGAACGCCACCTGAGCGCCGACGAGAATAATGACCCATCCGATATAGAGCCACAGTAAAAATAGGACGAGAATCGCAAAGCCGGAATAGATCGCGCTGTAGTTGGAGGACTGTACGACAAAGGCCGCAAACGCTTCGCCGGCCAATACCCATAAGATCGCCGCCGTGGCGCCGCCTACGAGTGCGGACCTGAATCGTACGGTTGTATTGGGCACGAATTTGTACACAAATGTGAAGAGCCCGGACAGGAGCACAAACGGCATGAGGTGCGCGGCCGAGACGATGAGATATCCGAAGGGCTGAAACTCAATAATTCGCTGAACGACGGTATTGCTTTGGACAGAGGCAAGCAGGCCCAGGGCGGTCACGACGAGGACCGGGCCCACGAGCACGACGCTTAGATAATCGGTAAACTTGCGTGTCAGAGAGCGGCCCCGTTGGACGCGCCAAATCGCGTTCAAGGTGGTTTCGATTTTGTCGATCAACGAATAGGTGGTGTACAGCAATCCGGCGATGCCGACCACTCCAAGTACGCCCACCTTAATGTGGCTGACGAATTCAATCACCTGCGCGGTGATCTCCTCCCCCTTCTGGCCGAGGGGCTCTAAGGCCTGCGCCAGCACTGGCTCGATCGAGTGATGCACGTCGAAGGCCTTGAGGACAGAGAAGGTGACCGCGAGAAAGGGCACGAACGACAGCAGGGTGGTGTAAACCAAGCCCGCGGCTCTGGCATCCAAGAGGCGATTGCTAAACTCCATCGCCGCCGCCCACACCAGACGGAGGAGCTGCACACCGACCCGTTGCAGACCATGCAAGGAGTCGATGTCCATGACCCAGAGATCGTGCTTCAGGAACCGTTCAATGCGTGCGGTTGTACTCATCACCTACCGGCTTATGATCGACGTAGAGGAATCGACGCGACCGTGGTCTATCGTTGGTTGCATCCTACCTGTCCCGTGAAGGCGGAGCAAGGCGGCTTGCGGGCAATCACGTATCAGCCTGAACGACAGGCGCGTTTGCGAACGACTAGAACCGGGTGACGCTGGAGAAATTGAAGTCGGCAATTTTCATGGCGGGCAGTTGCATCTTCCAGTTTTCGTTGGACACGGCATCCATGGGAGCGGTAAAGGCCTCGACTTGGCTGAAGGCACGAAAGGGGCTTTCGTGCCAACGAAAATTGACGAGCGGCGCGGTGATGCGGCCGTCCTCGATGAGATAGACGCCGTCGCGCGTCATGCCCGTTAAGGTAAGATCGGTGGGATTCACGTCGCGGATGTACCAAAAATTCGTGACAAGAATGCCGCGCTCGGTAGAGCGGATTAAGGCATCGACGTCCGCTGCCTCCTCGCCCTCGCCTGACAAATAGGGTGCATCGAATGCCGGAGTGGGATGCACGTGATGCTCCTGCGCCGTGTACCGGTCGTACCGCAATTGGGCCAGCACGCCATTTTCGATCCATGCCATTTCCGCGGCGGGCAATCCTTCGCTATTGAATCCCGTGCCCAAGAGGTCGGGATGGACGGGTTGATTGCTGAGCGTCAACCGGCGGTCGATAATCTGGCGTCCCAATTTCCCTTCGTACGGGCTGGTTCGTTTGAAATACGACTTGGCATCCATCGTCCAAATCATCGGGCCGAGTAAACACGCGACGGCGGACGGTTCGAGAATCACGGTGTAGCGGCCGGGCGGAACTTCCTTGGGATGTGCCGCCAGCTTGGCTTTCTGAATGGCCACATTCGTTCGCCCCGTGATGCCCAGCGCATCGATCGAGCGATGGGCGTTCGCCGCCCAGCCACTGGCATCGCCACCGGAAGCCGTGAGGCTGAACTTGGCGTCCGTGCGGGACTCGTATGCAAACAGACCGGTCTTGGCCGCAAGCCCCACAGCCGCGACGGAAGATGCGACGATGCCGGCTGCCGTGAGGTATTCCGCTCGGCACTGTTGAATGGCCGCCTCGGCATAGGCAATCCGCTTTTCAGGACCGGCGAGCGCGGTGTCCTGCCGCACCGTCTCCAGAGCTACATACTCCTGCGGCGGCAGCGGCTTCACGAATTCCGGATCTTCTGGAGACACCCGAGCGATCTCCGTGGCGCGCACTACCATGTCGCGGATGGCATCTTCGCCGAAGTCCGTTGCCGTGGCCGTGCCATGCTGCAATCCGAACGACACCGTCACAGAGAGGGACACGCGGTGCGTGTGTACATTCTGCACAATTTGATCATTGGCAAACCGCGTCGTGCCGTTGCTCGCATCGTGGAGCGATACAAAGGTTTGACCGCCTTGGGACGTCGCCAAAACGAGATCGGCTAATCGTCGAAACTGTTCGCGCGTGATCAAGCCGTCCGCGTTGACAAGATCGGTCGACGGTTCGGTCATGTCCCCGCCTTCCCTTGAATGACGCTGACGTTGCGGAAGCGCGCATGCGCGGCGGCATGGGTCATCCATCCCGACTGGGTCGGCTGGCCCTTGCCGCATGTAATGAAGCCGTAGCGCCGCCTGTGTGAAGGATCGGCCACGGCGTCGCACTTGCTCCAGAACTCCGGCGTGATGCCGTGATAGATGACGTCCCGCAGCATGTGCGTGCGCTTGCCGTTCTCGATCAACCAAAACGCATCCCCGCCGAATTGAAAATTGTACCGACGCTGATCGATGCTGAACGACCCGTGTCCTTCTATATAAATGCCGCGCTTGATGTCGGCGATCATGTCGTCAACCCTTGCCTGGCCGGGTTCCAGGCCGATGTTGGCGATGCGGACCATCGGCACCGACCCCCAACTATCCGCCCTGTTAGATCCGCGCGAGCGCGTTTGCCCGATTTTCGGTGCGACCTCGCGGTTCGTACAGTACCCGACGAAGACGCCTTCCCGGATCACGTCCCACCGTTGGCAGGCCACGCCATCATCATCATAGCCGGTGGCCGCCAGTGTCTCGGGTTCCGTATTATCGGCGACCAGATTGACGTGCGGGGAGCCGTATCGAAACGTGCCGAGCTTGTCCGGTGTGAGAAAACTCGTGCCGGCGTAATTCGCTTCATAGCCCAATGCTCGATCCAGTTCACTCGGATGGCCGCACGATTCGTGAATGGTCAACGAGAGATGTTCGGGGTCGAGCAGCAGATCATAGTCCCCTGCCTCTACTTCGGGCGCGCGGACTTTCTCGAAAGCCTGTGCGGCGACGCGGGGCGCCTCCCGAAGGAACTGCGCGTCCGTGATCAACTCGAAGCCGGTCCGCAGATACGGCGTGTTGAAGCCGCGGGACGCAAAGCGTCCGGCATGGACGGCCGTCGCCTCGAAATCGCCCGCCACCGCCAGCAAATCGAACTGCAGCCGAGAGCCTTCGGTCGACGCGAACACTTTTTTATCCCGTCGCGCCCAGAGACTGGCACTGCTGCGCGCGATCCCTGTTTGCTTATGCAACGTTTCCATCGTTTCAAGAAGGAGCCGCGTCTTCTCTTGCAAGGGGACGGAAAACGGATCGATGCGCGATGCGGTCGTCACGGAATCCACGTGCACCGGTTCCGGACAGAGCGCGACGGGCTCGTTCGCGAGACGCGCCGATCCTTTGGCAATCTCAATGGCCAAATCGGTCACACGCCGTACCTCTCCCGCGGTCAGCACGGAGCTGGATGCGAATCCCCACGCCCCCCGATAGAGCGCACGCACGCCGAATCCACTGTCCTCATTGTCTTGAATGCGGGCAATCCGCCGATCCTCACCGGAGATGACCTGACTTCGGCTTTCCAGCAAGCGGACATCGCCATACTCGACTGCCGCCGCCTTCAGGCGCGCGAGCACGAGATCTACGACTTCATCTCGGTCGATCATTTTTCCCATGGTTGCGCTCACTATACCGTGTTGCACCAAAGTTTTCGATTTCTTCTCCCTTCCATGACTTGACCGGGGTCTTCGTTTGGTCGGATAGTACGGGAGAAGATTGGCTGGCGATCTTCCTTGCTGAACATTGTCGGGGCGGATATGGGTATAGTCGGATTTCACATAACACGGCGAACCATTCTTCTTGCCGTCGTTGCTACCGCATTATGCTTGGCCTTCCCCTTGCTCGCGCCAGCCACAGCGGATACGAATTGTCCTCCGACACCCGCGCAAACCGAAGGGCCATACTATCCACCGAAGGCCCAAATCGACGCGATGCTCGATCAGGATAATGATTTGACTCGGCTGAAAGGCCAATCGGGGACCCCGAAAGGACAGATCGTGTATGTCATGGGGCAAGTGCGCGATCGGCACTGTCGGCCGATCGAAGGCGCGGTGGTGGAGATTTGGCAGGCCTCCGAGAACGGACGGTATCGTCATCCGCGCGATCGCGATAATCCTGCGCCGCTCGATCCCGCGTTCCAATATTGGGGAAAGAACGTGACGGATAAAGAAGGGCGCTATCTGTTCAAGACGATCAAACCAGGGTCGTACCAAGCGGGTCGCAACTGGACGCGCCCACCGCACATCCATTTCAAAGTGTCACATGGCGATTTCCGGCCGTTCATCACCCAAATGTATTTTGCCGGCGACGCCTACCAACAGACAGACTACATCTTGAACGAGGTACCGGCAGATCAGCGCGATCACGTCATCGTTCAGCTTGGATCGCCCGGCGCAGAATATGAACCCGATGCACGCCTCGGCCAGTTCGATCTGACCCTGCTCACACCCTAATCTGTGGTGGAGATTCTGCCAACTCGGGCAGGTCCTTTTAACGAACCGTGGACTATCGGCCATGCTTCGCATACGAATCGCCATAGAAGAAGACTTTTCTGTAATGCTGGACATCCAACGGCGCGCGTTTGCCGAATACGAAGGTACGTATAAGACCAGTGGATGGACGACCGAAACGTTGGAGGACATTCAACGGGATGCGCGGGAGAAAAAGATTCTGGTGGCTGAATGGGATGGGCAACTTGCAGGATCAGTGCGATATTGGACGGTCGGCGGTGTCTGCGTGATCCGACTGCTCTCGGTGGATCCGTCGCATCAAGGACGCGGGGTCGGCAAAGCCTTGATGCAAACGGTCGAGGAGCGCGTCATCGATGCCCACAAGTTCTATGTCTGTACCATGCTTCGGACGGCCCGCAACATTGGACTCTTTCTCGCGCTGAACTATCGCCCCGAATCGCTCTCGCCCGATCACTACAATCACATGGACATGATATGCTTTTCAAAGTATCCTCTGCGGCCATGATCCGCTCGTCCGGCCCCAGTGGCCTTATCTCTCTTACAATGGTGGTCTCATGAGTCTCTCCTCCTCCGATACGCCACAGATATCCGGCGTAATGGTCGTCTTTGGCGCAGACGGCGATCTGACGAAACGCAAGTTGCTTCCGTCGCTCTACAACCTGGCGGCGGGCCGCTATCTTTCCGAAGGATTTGTCGTCGTCGGTCTCGCCCGGACCGCCATGACGACCGAGGAGTTTCGCCAGAAGCTCGGTCGAGAGATTCGGGAGTATGCCACCACCACGGTAGACGCCGGCGTGTGGGAATGGTTGCAACAACGGCTCTATTACGTGACGGGAGATTTTAACGACCCTCAGTCGTATCAACGCCTGCAAGATATGTTGAAGCAGGTCGGATCGATCCATCACACCTGTGGAAACAATCTGTATTATTTGGCCACGGCTCCGAGTTTTTTTGGTCTCATTATCCGCCATCTCAGCATGCAAGGCTTAACGGCTCAGGCACCCGGCACGTGGCAGCGCGTCATTATCGAAAAACCGTTCGGACATGACTTGGAGTCCGCCAAATCGTTGAACCGCGAGCTGCGGCAATACCTGGAAGAAAATCAGATTTATCGCATCGATCATTATCTGGGTAAAGAAACAGTCCAGAACATTCTCGTGTTTCGATTCGGCAACGGCATTTTCGAGCCAATTTGGAATCGCCGGTACATCGACCATGTGCAAATTACGGTGGCGGAAAGTCTCGGGGTCGAGCATCGTGGCAATTATTACGATCAGGCCGGTGCGCTTCGCGACATGGTGCCGAACCATCTGCTGCAACTTCTGTCCGTAATCGCCATGGAACCCCCGAATTCCTTCGACGCCAATGCGGTGCGCGACGAGAAAACCAAACTCTTGCGCGCCATCTTGCCCTTACATTCGATCGAGGTGTTGCGCTCAGTCGTGGCCGCTCAATACGACGAGGGCATCATCGACAGTAAACCTGAACCGGCCTATCGCCAGGAGCCGCAAGTCTCGCCGCAATCGAATACCGAAACGTATGTCGCGCTCAAGTTGTTGATCGATAGCTGGCGATGGGCGGACGTGCCGTTCTATCTGCGGACCGGAAAGCGCTTGGCGAAACGGGTGACGGAAATCGTGATCCAGTTTAAGCGTCCTCCCTTCATGCTGTTCCGCAAGACGTCGGTGGATCAATTGGCGCCCAATATCCTCATCATTCGGATTCAACCCGACGAAGGCATCTCGCTCTGTTTCGACGCGAAAATTCCAGGCCCGGCCGTCCGCGCCGGTAAGGTAGATATGGATTTTCGCTACTCCGAATATTTCGGGAATGCTCCGCAGACGGGCTATGAAACGCTCCTATATGATTGCTTTCTCGGAGACGCGACTCTTTTTCAGCGCGCCGATACGGTTGAGGTGGGATGGAGTATGGTGCAACCGATCCTCGATGTATGGGCCTTGCTACCCCCCAACGGACTACCTCAGTACCCGGCCGGGTCGTGGGGGCCTCCTGAAGCGGACGAGCTGCTGGAACGAGACGGCCATAGGTGGCACAACAGTCCGTAAACAGGCCGGAGATTTCACTCTGTCGCTGTCCCTCCCGCTTCCAGATCGCACGTTAAAACTGCTATACTAGTTGTCCTTTTTCAATCCGGAGCGCGCCATGCCCGCCAAAACATTATTTGAAAAAATTTGGGATGCCCACGTCGTGCGCGAGTCGAACGGCACAACACTGCTGTACGTCGATCGCCATCTCGTCCATGAAGTCACCTCGCCGCAGGCCTTTGAGGGGCTCCGCGATGCGGGACGCCGTCCTCGACGAACGGCCTCGATCCTTGCGGTGCCGGATCACAATGTGCCCACGACCGACCGTCGTCTGCCGATCGCCGACGCCGTCAGTGCGACACAAATTCACACGCTCGAAGACAATTGCCGCGCCCTCGGCATCACCCTGTTCGGCATGAACGATGTCCGGCAGGGCGTCGTGCATATTATCGGACCCGAGCAGGGCTTTACCTTGCCGGGAATGACGATCGTGTGCGGTGATTCGCACACCTCCACGCATGGGGCATTCGGCGCCTTGGCGTTCGGTATCGGGACAAGTGAAGTTGAACACGTATTGGCAACGCAGTGCTTAGTCCAGACCAAGCCCAAGACCATGCTGATTAAGGTCGAAGGCACGCTCTCGAATCGCTGTTCCGCAAAGGACATTGTCCTCGCCATCATCGGAAAGATCGGTACGGCGGGCGGCACCGGATATGTGATCGAATATGCGGGATCGGCGATCCGAGCTTTGACGATGGAAGGGCGCATGACGCTCTGCAATATGTCGATTGAAGCGGGGGCTCGCGCGGGAATGGTTGCACCAGACGAGACGACCTATGCCTACGTCAACGGCCGCCCGATGGCCCCAAAAGGAGAACTGTTCGAACGCGCCGTCAAGGCCTGGCGTCAACTGCCGACCGATGCCGGCGCGAGCTACGATCGCACGATCGAGCTGCGCGCCGAGAATATTGCTCCGCAGGTCACGTGGGGCACCAGTCCGGGGATGGTCACAGGTGTAGATGGGAAGGTTCCCAATCCTGGCGAGATCACGGACGAAGCGGTACGCAAGGCGACGGAACATGCGCTGGAATATATGGCGTTGACGCCCGGCATGCCGATCACCCAGATCAAACTCGACAAGGTCTTCATAGGGTCCTGCACGAACGCCCGCATTGAGGATCTGCGATTGGCGGCGGAGTATGCCAAAGGGAAGAAGGTGGCGGGCAGCGTGCACGCCATGATTGTTCCCGGCTCGGGGCTCGTGAAGAAACAAGCCGAGGCGGAAGGCCTGGATCGCATTTTCAAGGACGCCGGATTTGAGTGGCGGGAAGCCGGATGCAGCATGTGCCTGGCGATGAATGCCGATGTGCTTCAACCCGGAGAGCGATGCGCGTCGACCAGCAATCGGAACTTTGAAGGGCGGCAGGGCGCCGGCGGACGCACGCATCTCGTATCGCCAGCCATGGCGGTTGCCGCAGCAGTCGAAGGACATTTTGTCGACATCAGGACCTGGTCTTAAGGGATGCTGAAAAAGGCCCCCAACCTTGTTCTAGGCTTGTCAAAGTCCTCAACGTACCCCTTCGGAAGGAGCGCGTCTTGGCGCTTGGGGTGGGCGGGTGTAATGTACATCTCCGGCTTTGACTTCCCCTGCGGCCTCGTTGGAGGACCTTTTTGAGCATCCCGAATCCTAGCTTTTAATAAAGAGCTACAACATGCAATCTTTCACTACCCTCACCGGAATTGTCGCGCCGCTCGATCGAGTCAACGTCGATACTGATCAAATCATTCCCAAGCAGTTCTTGAAAACCATCAAGCGAACCGGTTTGCGCGAAGGACTGTTTTACGATTGGCGCAAGAAGAAAGACGGCTCGCCGGACCCGGAGTTTTTCCTGAATCAGCCACGCTATCAGCAGGCGACCCTGCTTCTCACTCGCGAGAACTTCGGCTGTGGCTCGTCACGGGAACACGCTCCGTGGGCTCTCCTCGATCAGGGCTTTCGCTGTCTGATTGCCCCAAGCTTCGCGGATATTTTCTATAATAATTGCTTTCAGAACGGCGTGCTGCCGGTCGTGTTGAAATCAGACGAAGTGCAGTCGCTGTTTGAGGGTGTGCGGGGGAAAGAAGGGTTTCAGCTCACCGTCGATCTCGCGGCGCAAACGGTGGCCGCGCCGGAAGGCAAGGTCCATCGCTTCGACATCGATCCGTTTCGAAAAGATTGCTTGCTGAAAGGCCTCGACTCCATTGGTCTGACCCTCCAACACGAAACAGAGATTTCCAGTTACGAGGCACGCCGGTCAGCGCAGACGCCATGGCTGTTTCCTGATCTTCAATAGTCTCCGCTCAAAACTTCAGCTGGACCTCCGTATCAATCCGCGGCCGCTTGAACAGCTCCCAGGCATTGCCCCCGCGAAGGAACAATTCGACCCACTTGATCTGTTCGCCATGCTTGGTCTTCCACCCACTGCTGCCGGGTGCAAACGCCAACTGCCCGGCCTTCACGCCGAACGTGCCGTCGCTGACGACGGCCTGGTGTGCGACTCCGTTGATCTGTATCAGGAGACAGGTCCCTGAACGGAACCTGTTCTCATCGAAGCGAATGGTGGTTTTCACATTACCGTATCCGTCGACGTAGGCGATCCTGGACACCGGCACGTCTGGAATCAGGCGGGAATCGATCTCCTCTGCCAACGCTTGAGCACGCCCAAGGGCAATAGACGCTGCAGCCTGCGGAAAGAAATCGCGAGAGCGAAATTGCGATCCTTCCGCCTCGATAGCGGCCCAGCGCAATTTTTCAGCCTCATCTCGAATGAACGATAACGCATGGCCGGCGCTCACACCGATGACACGCACACCCGTTTGCAGCCGGGCATAGCTGAGACGCTCACCGGCATTTCCTGCCCGAGCGGCATGATCATCCTCACGCGGCGCGACATTGTGGTAGATGATCGTCCCTACCGGCGCCGGATTGAGGGCGAGTTGCGCGATGCAAAAACCGGCGGCCAATGTACAGAACGGAGGAACGGGTGTCAGGACAGGCTCTGCGTCCGGCAGGTACAGCTTAAGGCGCTGCACCACCTCGGCAAAGGCCAGATCCCCCTGCCCATAATCCGCGACGACGTGCACCAGCATGGATAGCCTGTAAGTGGTTTCTTGTGTTGATCATACCGTGTGGTCGTTAAACACGCTGTCAGCTTATGGGAAGGACACGAAGATCCGAGCGAGATGCTCAAAAAGGTCAGCAGCAAGGCCGCAGGCGAAATCGCCACCGGAGGCGTACATTACACCCGCCCACCCCAAGCGCGCCAAGGCGCGCTCCCTCCGAAGGGCTACGTGTAGGACGCTTTCGAGTCGAGAACGAAGCTCGGGTTGAGGCGCGTCCATGGGGTAAAGCGACGGTCTTGGCTGGCGCAGGTGGGCGGGTGGGACAACAACGCCTGGGGCTGGGTGGGTGAAATGGAGCCTTTTTCAGCATCCTGCTAAGAGGAGCAACTAACACTGAGGTGTTTACCCCAGTTCGGAGGAGCGACCGCATACGACTCCATGTCCGGCTGTTCCGCAAATGGG
>Ga0207691_10000060_pt1 | contig 86844 bp, 62 predicted proteins | sample KBSM13metaG_FD_184327 | JGI IMG/M metagenome (GOLD analysis project Ga0207691, IMG submission 184327) | Miscanthus rhizosphere microbial communities from Kellogg Biological Station, Michigan, USA - KBS M1-3 metaG (SPAdes) (version 2) | ecosystem: Host-associated > Plants > Roots > Rhizosphere >...
CCAGCCGTAAACAACACAGCGCCGGTAGTTATCATGATAAAAAGCATGACGAGATTGGAGGCGAACATACCGATATTTACGTCCGTCGCCATTTCGCCCATCATGGCCTTGTCCACTACAATCTTTTTCGTCTTATGATTCTGGTCTTCGGCTTCCATCGTCACCTGCCAGAAAAAAAGGTAGGGTGAAATAGTTGTGCCCAGGATGGCCACCATCATCTCTACAAAATCTTTGGTCAGGTGAACCTGGGGTATAAAAGTAGAACGGAGAACCAGTCCCCAGTCAGTTTTTATTACAAAGGGAACCAGAAGATACAGCAGGATGGAAATACAGAGCCATTTGAGGATGCCGGCAAGCTTTTGATAAGAAAACTGAATGATCATATACATAAGTACGATGGTAAAAACCAGGCTGAAGACGAAGGACGGAACCTCCGGAAACAGGAGGCTGGTAACGGCGCCCATGCCGGCAATATCAGCGCTGATATTCAGTATGATGGCGGGCACGCTGAAGATCAGCATACCGTAAAGAATGGGCCGGGGATAATGTTTTTTAAGGGTATGGGTGAGGCCCTCGCAGGTTACCATGCCGATGCGCGCGCACATACCCTGAATGGCAGCCATCATGGGGAAAGTGAAAGGCGCCATCCATAATAGCTGCATGCCAAAACCAGCTCCGGCCTGCGAATAGGTGGCGATGCCTGAAGGATCGTCATCGCTGGCGCCTGTGATAATTCCCGGACCAAGTTTTTTGAAGAATTGCGATACCCTGCCTGCCATTACAGATTCATTCCATGAGAGAATGACTTTAAGTTACGGCAACTTTATTTAATGGCTGACAGCGCTGGTTGGGGAGATATTTTTTGCTGCAGAAAATCGTTGACGATGGCTGTTATGGCTTCATATTCCAGCAGGAACCCGTCATGTCCGTAAACAGAAGGAATCATAAACAGGAAAGACCCGGGGATATGTTCGGCGAGGTATGCCTGTTCCTTTTCCGTAAAGAGCAGGTCGGATTTTATACCGATGAGATGCGTTTTGGCCTTGATCTTTTTCAGAGCAGCTTCCGTGCTTCCCCTTCCCCTTCCTACCTGGTGTGAGTCCATGCTTTTGGAAAGAAAAAAATAACTGTAGGCATTGAAACGTGCCGCAAGTTTTTCACCCTGGTAGGCCTGGTAGGATTCGCTTTTGTAGGGGCCCAGCAATTCGATATCGTCATCCGACTGATAGTGGCTGTAGGTTTCCGGGTTACGGTATGAGAGGAGTGCCACGCCACGTGCGGTGCGCATACCCTGCATGCCTGCTTCCGGATCGCTGGTTTTCCAGCTTGGGTCCCGTTCAATGCAAAACCGCTGGGAGGCATTGAATGCCCTGCCCCAGGGCGAATGAAAGGCGTTGGTCGCGATGGGAACGATATGTTCGAAAAGCAGGGGTTCTTCGATGGCCCATTCCAGCAGCTGCTGACCACCCATGGATCCACCGATACCGATCCGGATTTTACGGATACCCAGAAATTCCCTGAGAGGCTGATAGGCGCGGATCATATCCCTCGGAGTAAAAAAAGGAAAGTCGTGATAAAAGGGATGCCCGGTCTCCGGGTTCACGGAAAGAGGCCCGATGCTGCCATAACAGCTGCCCGGCATGTTCACGCAAACAATAAAATACTTCGCGGGATCGATCAGGCAGCCGTTGCCTACCAGGCCGGGCCACCAGTCCTCGGGATTGCTGTTGGCCGTCAGCGCGTGAAATATCCACGCCACATTCGACCTGTCTTCGTTCAGCTCTCCGAAAGTGTGGTAGCCCAGATGGTAGCCCGGCAGGACCGCGCCTGATTCAAGCGTTAAGGGCGACGGTAAGGAAAATATTTTTAACGAATGCATCTGATTAAACCGCCACCGCTTTTTTAGAACCCACTTTATCAAATGCCTGCTGGAGGTCGGCTTTTATGTCCTCGATATGTTCGATACCTACGCTGATACGCACCTGGTTTGGCCTTACACCCGCCGCCAGCTGTTCGTCGATGCTCAGCTGTTCATGCGTGGTAGAGGCCGGATGGATCACCAGTGTCTTGGCATCTCCCACATTGGCCAGGTGGCTGGCCAGCTTCAGGTTGTCAATAAACCTTGCCGCATTTTCTTTTTCTCCCACGATGCCAAAATTCAGGATCCCGCCAAATCCGTTCTTCAGGTATTTTTTTGCCAGTTCATGATAAGGACTGGAAGGAAGTCCCGGATATTCCACGAATTCAACCTGTGGATGCTTTTCAAGCCATTTGGCAAGCTCCAGCGCATTGTCCACATGACGCTGTACACGCAGCGAGAGGGTTTCAAGCCCCTGCACAAAAAGGAAGGAATTGAATGGGCTAAGTGAAGCGCCATAGTCTCTCAGTCCTTCCACCCTTGCACGGATGGCAAAGGCAATATTGGGAAGACCCAGTGGGTTTCCTTCTCCAAACACTTCCCAGAATTTCAGGCCATGATATCCTTCCGATGGTTCAGTGAACTGTGGAAACTTGCCATTGCCCCAGTTAAAGTTTCCACCGTCTACGATCACGCCGCCGATGCTGGTGCCGTGGCCGCCGATCCATTTGGTGGCAGATTCCACCACCACGTTGGCACCGTGTTCCAGTGGCCTGAAAAGGTAGCCTCCGGTGCCAAAGGTATTGTCGACGATCAGGGGCAGGTCGTGTTTTTTGGCTACCGCCGCGATCTTTTCGAAATCAGGTATGTTGAGTCTTGGATTACCAATGGTTTCCAGGTAAAGGGCCTTGGTATTCTTGTCGATCTGGCTCTCGAAGCTGTCCGCGTCATCGCCATCCGCAAAACGGGCTTCGATGCCCAGTCTTTTGAACGTTACTTTAAACTGGTTGTAGGTGCCGCCATAGAGATAGGAAGTGGAAACGAAGTTATCGCCGGCCTGAAGGATATTGGTGATGGCCAGAAACTGCGCAGCCTGACCGGAACCCGTTGCCAGCGCGGCTACTCCGCCTTCGAGGGCAGCGATCCGCTGTTCGAATACGTCCGTCGTCGGATTCATGATCCTTGTGTAGATATTACCGAACTGCTTCAGCCCGAAAAGGTTGGCTGCGTGTTCGGAATTGTCGAAGCCATAAGAGGTCGTCTGGTATATCGGCAAGGCACGGGCGTGGGTAGTGGGATCGATTTGCTGTCCAGCATGAAGCTGCAAGGTCTCGAAGCGAAGAGGTGCGCTCATAAAAATGCTTTTAATAGTTAAATGAAATAAATGAACGGAAAACGAATGGAGTAGTAAACGGGAGATCAGTTAAAATTTACAACAACATCGGCTGGCGAGGAAGAACGGAAAGAACACCGTATGGGTTGCAAATCCTGACATCCTACAAAAGTAATAGACTATTTGGATTCCCCAAAAATATTATTGCGAGCATTTTGAACTACACCCGTGTCCTCTTAAGTCTTTAAATTATAAGGAAAGCCTGTCGCTGATAAAAAGCGGGCAGATGACACCGGCCGCAATTATCTATTTCATTTCCGGACAGATCTTATTTCAGTCTTGCTTCGAAAAATGCCTGCATATCCTTCCATGAGGCTGTATCTGCAGGTCCGTTGTAAGCTAGAGGCAGCTTGTATTTTTCTCCGTTCGCCGTTGAAGCGGGATTGGTGAAAGCATGTGTTGCTCCGGGATACACGATGAACTTGTATTGTGCACCAACCGAATCCATGCTTTTCTTGAATGCAGCCTGGTCGGATTCGGGCACAAAGGGATCTGCGCCGCCCTGGCAAACCAGGATATCTGATTTCAGGAGATCCTTTTTCGGTTGTACGCCACCGAGACCGCCGTGAAAGCTCACGACTGCTTTCAGCGGAGCGCCCAGTTTAGCTGCATTGAGCACTACAAAACCACCGAAACAATAACCGATCGCGGCCGCCCGGCTGGTGTCTGCCTGTGGAAAACTGGCGGCTTCATTTAGCGCGGTTTCCACAGCAGGCAGGGCCATCTGCGGATTTGTGTAATAAGGTTTAGTAAGGGCTGTGGCCTGTTCAGGATTTTCAGCCGTCTTCCCGTTGCCGAAGGGATCTACTACGATGGCAAAATATCCCAGCCCGGCCAGTTTCTGCGCCCTCATCTTCACATAGTCTACCAGTCCCCACCATTCAGGAAGCACAACGACCACAGGCAATTTTCCTTTTCTGTTTTCATCAAAGGCTACATATCCTTTTGAAGTCTGGCCGTTCAGTGTATAGCTGACTTCTTCTGTTTTGATAGAGGGGCTGGCCTGGCTCGAATCCATCGTGGTGGTGGTATTGGTGCTTTGAGTGGTGGTCTGGTTACCACAGGAAGCAAAAATCAGGCAAATTCCTGCAATCAACAGGGTGTTTTGAAAACTTGGTTTCATAACTGAATTATTTTGGGTATTCATTTTTTATTGATACGTTAAGTTAAAGAATTCGTTGCAGCTGTGTGCAGTGCGGGGTCATTAGAGAGTCCGGTGGGTCAGGTATTCAGATTGTCCTGCTGAACCCTTTTTGACAAATGGCAGGCCAGAGTCATGTCCTAAGAATATCCGGAATCAGGTCCTTATCAGGGGAGAATCAAGTCTTCAGCTTGTCCAGCAGCTCCACGACCTTCTCCCTTTCGAGGATCAGGTAGCCCAGCCGGTCATTGCTGATGCCCTCTTTCAGCAGGAAGGAAAATTCAAGTTGACCGTCATTGACGCGGGTCTCAAAATATTTGAAGCTGATATTGGAGAAATCTTCGAGCTCGTGACCGATCTCATAGAGGTGGGTGGAGAGAATAAACAGGGAGGACCTGATTTTAAGAAGTCCGCGGATCACAGTGGATGAACATTTCATGGCATCCTGCACGTTGGTGCCCTTGAACATTTCATCAATGAGAACCAGCCATTTTTTTCGGTCGCTGATCTGCAGGATGGTATTCCGGATCCTTTTCACTTCGTTATAAAAATAGCTTTCCCCCTTCACCAGGTTATCGACCACATTGATATTACTCAGCATGCCGTCGAAGAGGGCCGTCTTCATATGCTGGGCAGGTACGCCCATACCCAGATGGGCCAGATAAACGGAGAGGCCGACCGACTTGATAAAGGTGCTTTTCCCCGCCATATTCGCGCCCGTGAGAAAAATAAAATTGGAATCAGGATTCATGGAGACGTCGTAACTCACGGCTTTTTCCAGCAGCGGATGATAAAGACCCCGGATCTGCAAAAAAGGATATCCGCCTTCGTCAATTTCCGGCTCTGAAAAATTGAATTCCCTGCCCGCCATGGCCATCGAATACCAGGCATCGAGCCTGCCGAAAATTTCGATCAGCGTAAGAGCGGATGGCTTAAAGCGGTTGCGGATAAAATTTCCAAATTCCACTACTTCGTGTGCCTGCAGTTTTTCGGAAGGCTTTTTTTCTGCCAGGGCCCTCACTACCGGCGGATTCATCAGCAGTCCGGCTCTCTCCAGCAGGGTTTTTAGCAGGGGTGGACAGTCCTCCTTAGCCGCAATCCCGAGGATGGAAAACAGTCCGCGGAAGAAATCAGCGAAGTGGGTAACCGAATAACGCGTAAGGGAATAATCCGGCGCATGCAGAAGCTGGTACATCCGGGCGCTCACGGGATCATGGGAGGCCGGCAGCTTGTCGAGTGGTGTTTCATAAAACCTTTCCATGACCATCACGGTACCGTTGGAAATAGAAGGAGCCCATTCTGACTCATATTTCCGGATGATCCTGAGAATATGCTGGGTTTGCCGGATCCTGTCAGCCTGGCTGAAGGGATTGTTGAAGAGGATCTCCAGCTGAATGCGCCCGCCGACGGTCCGCGTACGGTCCAGCCTGTGGAAAAGCGAGAATTCTTCTTCCTTGTGAAAAATGGAAAGATCTGCGTAAGTCGTATTGTCGATTTGCATAGTCAGCAGGGCTGCTTATCGTTGGAACTGCAATCTTTTTCCCTTCTGGGATTCATCGAACCGGCCATTTCCATAAACCAGGTGTCCGTTTACAAAAGTATTTACGACCGAAGCCGGAAAAACCACTCCTTCCAGCGGGCTCCATGCGCATTTATAGAGAATATTACGGGGATGCACATCCGTAGATCCCTGCAGGTCCACCATGACGAGGTCGGCGAAATATCCTTCCCGGATAAATCCACGATCCCTGATCTGAAAGCAAGTGGCGACTGCATGGGACATTTTTTCCACCATCTTTTCCAGGCTGATCTTCCCCTCCTGTACGTAAGACAACATCAGGAGCAGCGCGTGCTGCACGAGCGGCAGTCCGGCATGAGCGTGGAGATAATTCCCCTCATCACCCTTAATCTGTTCCAAATGTCCCGCGGCATTCCGCAGGAACCCCTTTTCTTCCATTGTATGCGGTGCATGGTCCGTGGCGATTAAATCAAGGCGGTCATCGAGGAGCGCCTCCCAGAGTGCTTCCCGGTTTTCCGGCGCTTTAATAGCCGGATTGCATTTGATCCGGTTACCCAGCCGTTCATAATCATCCGCAGTAAAATGAAGATGGTGAACACAAACCTCCGCCGTAATCCGCTTGTCCTTGAGGGGAATGAGGTTCGTGAAGAGGCTGAGCTCTTTAGCGGTAGACAGATGAAAGATATGGAGGCGCGATCCGTATTTCTTGGCGAACTGAACGGCGGTCAGGGACGATTCATAACAGGCATCCACAGACCGTATCAGGGCATGATCGGCGGCAACCAGTTCGCGGTCCATCGCCATGAAGCGGTCCATGTTTTCACGGATGATCTTCTCCGATTCACAGTGCGTCGCAATCAGCACTTCACTGCCTGCGAAAAGTTTATCCAGGGTAAGGTAATTGTCCACCAGCAGGTTGCCGGTAGAAGAGCCCATAAAGATCTTCAGGCCACAGATATCATTCTTTTTTTCGTTTGTTTTGAGCGCTTCCTCGGCATTGTTGTTCGAAGTGCCCATATAAAATGAATAGTTGGCCAGAGAATTGCTCCTGGCAATAGCATATTTTTCTTCCAGGAGTTCCTGGGTGAAAGCGGGCGGCAGGGTATTGGGCATTTCCATAAAGGAGGTAATACCTCCGGCCACAGCGGCTTTCGACTCTGTGTAGATGGTCGCTTTGTGAGTGAGTCCGGGTTCACGAAAATGAACCTGGTCGTCGATGCAGCCCGGCAATAAATAAAGATTTTCACCGTTGATCTCTGTTACCGGATGCGGTATGGAAATGCGGCTGTCAATTTTTTCAATGCGACCGTTTTTTATCAGCAGATCACCCGTGAAACGGCTTCCTTCGTTCACCAGGGTAGTATTCTTAATCAGGTAATTTTGCATATCTTGAATCGGAATCGTAACCAACACCTATTGATGCAATTTATTAAAACCGTTGCAAGGCTAGGCATCATTCTTTTCCTGCCCTTTGCCGGACTTTCACAATCCACCTATCTTCCCGAAGGATCCCAGTATGAGCAGTTTCTCGACCGTCTCGGTGTGAAATTGCAGACCAACCCCGACCTGAATATTTTTACCTGCAAACCCATCGCGAGGAACATAGCGGTGAATGTCTCCGAATACGCGGATTCGGTGAGTAAAGTCTATCCCTATGGCAGTCCCCTGCACCTGGGCAGGACCGACGAAGACAATATCAACAGCCTGTACATGAACAACAGTGAATGGTACAAGGGCGATTCTTCATCCTTTCAAAGCCGTCATCCGATTTTTAAAACGATCTACAAGACGAAGGCAAATTTCTTTGAGGTGAATGAAAAGGATTTTTTTCTTGCGGTAAATCCCGTCCTTCAGTTTCAGTTGTCCAACGAGACCAACAATCCGGAACAGGTTTACCTGAATACCAAGGGCCTTACATTCCGCGGCCGCGTGGCCGACCACGTGGGGTTTTACAGCTATATCACGGACAACCAGGAACGGGGCCCCACTTTTTTCCAGGACAGGGTATATGAATTCGGATATCCCGCAGTGCCCGGCGTTGGATACTTCAAACATTATAAGAACGGAACAGCCTTCGACTACTGGGACGCGCGTGGTTACATCGTTTTTGATTTCTGGAAATATTTCACCCTCCAGTTTGGATACGACAAGAATTTTATCGGCAACGGCTACCGCACGCTTTATCTGAGCAGTTATGCTTCACCTTATCTTTTTCTGAAACTGAACCTCAGGATCTGGAAGCTGAACTACCAGAATATTCTGATGGAACTGGTCAGCCAGCATCTTCCCGGCGATTATTATTATCCTAAGAAATATGCCGTCGTACACCACCTGAGCGTGAACGCCACCAAGTGGCTGAACCTGGGTTTGTATGGAAATATTGCTTTTGGCGGAGTCAACCATTTCGAATTCTCCTACCTCAACCCGGTAATCTTTCTGCCTGCTGCGCAGCAGGAAAACGGAAGCCCGGACAAGACCACCGTCGGGTTTGATTTTAAAGCCAATATCGCGCATACGGTACAGCTATACGGACAGCTCCTGTTCAATGAATTTGTCTGGAACCAGATCAAGAACTATTCCGACGGATGGTGGGGAAACAAACAGGGTCTGCAGTTCGGCGTGAAATATGTGGACGTGCTGAAGATCAAAAACCTCGATTTCCAGGCGGAAGTCAACCTGATGAGGCCTTTTACTTATTCGCATAACGATACCGTCGCCAACTGGTCGCACTATAACCAGTCCCTCGCGCATCCCTTCGGGGCCAACTTTGCAGAGATCATCGGCATCCTGCGCTACCAGCCCGCCTACCGGTGGATGATCGAGCTGAAATGTATTTATAATGAGCAGGGACGCGATTCGGCGGGAGAGAATTTCGGCAGCAATGTACTTCGCGACTATACCACCAGGCCCAGGGATTACGGCTTTTTTATCGGCTCAGGCATCCCTGCCTATACGCTGAATACGACGGCCTATCTCGGTTTCCAGTGGAAAGAAAATCTGTTTATCGAAGGCACCATCATGTACAGATCCTATACTGTGCATGAACCCGGTGAGACGATCAAGACCAGCTCTACAACCTACACCCTCGGACTTAGGGTTAATATGTTCAGGAGGATTTATGATTATTAGAGAGGACGTCAATTATCAATTATTAATTAATAATTCATAATTAATAATTTATCACTCCGTTTTCAAACTCCTCACCGGATTGGCCATCGCCGCGCGGATAGCCTGGTAGCTCACCGTCAGCAGCGTGATAAGCAGGGCACCGGCACAGGCGGCGGCGAAGATCCACCAGGAAAGATCGCTATGGTAACTATAATCCGACAGCCAGTGATGCATAAAATAAAAAGAGACCGGCACGGAGATGATAAGGGAAATCAATACCAGGAACACAAAGTCGCGTGATAAGAGTCCCCAGAGATTCACAACCGATGCACCAAGCACTTTTCGCACACCGATTTCCTTGATCCTTTGTTCGGCCATAAAGGAAGCCATACCAAAGAGTCCGAGACAACTGATAAAGATGGCCAGCGCCGCAAAGAATCCCGCCAGCTTGCCGATACGTTCTTCATCACCAAATTTCTTCGCGTATTCCTCATCTGCAAATTCAAAATTGAAGGGCTCTACGGGACTGTAGGTCGCAAAAGTTTTTTTGATCTTCTCCAAAGAAGAAGCAGCGGGAGCTTTTGGATTCAGTTTCATCATCACGTAAGACTCGGGACTCTTGTCAAGATGAAAAAGCTGTGGTCTCACAGGCTGGTAAGGTGATTCGATAATCATATTTTTTATAACCCCGATCACTTTAAACGGATGATCATCCCAGGTAATAGTCTCGCCAACAATATTTTTCAGACCGATATATTTTGCGGCAGCTTCATTCATAACAAAAGCCGCCGTATCGGTTCCAAAACTTTCAGAGAAATCACGGCCATCCACGAACTGCCAGCCTACGGTTTTTCCATAACCATAGGTGACACCGTTATTTGGAAAATCCACTGCCAGGTTTGGATCCTTTCCCTTCCACATGAAACCGCCATTGGTAGACCATACGGCGGTCACCGGACTTCCGGCTTCCGTCATTTCAGTTATGGCGCCTGCCTGCAGCAATTCATTTCTCACCGCATCATAATGTTTATGGATTTCAGGCGTCATCAGGGGCGACATGATAAGCCCGTCGCGGCTGTAACCGATCGGACGGTTTTTGGCGAACTGGACCTGGCGGAAGACAACGATGGTGCCGATGATCAGGATGACAGACACCGTGAACTGAAGGACCACCAATACCTTCCTGGGTATGGCTGCAGCAGGCCCTGCCCGGAATACGCCTTTCAATACACGCACAGGCCTGAAGGAAGAAAGATAAAGTGCGGGGTAGCTGCCCGCAATCAGACCGGTAAGGACGGCAAATCCGATGCAGCCAATCCAGAATACCGGCTGAAGCCATGGCATCTGGATTTGTTTTCCGGCAACCTGGTTAAAAGCCGACAGGAGCAGGCTCACCAACACGACAGCCATCAGCAGCGCAAAAAAAGAAACTAGAACCGACTCCATATAAAATTGTCCTACGAGCTGTCCGCGTCTTGACCCTACGGCCTTGCGGATGCCCACTTCCCTTGCCCTTTTTTGGGAACGTGCCGTACTTAAATTCATGAAATTGATGCAGGCCAGCAGCAGCACAAATAATCCAATGATACCGAACATCCATACATACTGAATCCGTCCCCCGGTATTGAACCCGTTTTTAAATTCTCCATAAAGATGCCATTTGCTCATCGGATGTAGAAAGACAAGGGGCTTGTACCGCCGCTCGTCCGGTTTCACGCTGCGCAGTTTCGAGTCACGGATATGGCGCGAAACAGATTCCATTTGGGCATTGTCTGCCAGCTGGACAAAGATTTGAATGAAATTGCTTCCCCAGGGATTTTCCATTTTGGCAATCCATGGGTCCCGGATCAAGCGCAGGTCCCAGGGACAGAGGAAGGTCATCTGTGACATGGTAGAATTGGCGGGGAAGTCTTTGTAAACACCCGTTACTTTAACATCCATTTTATCATCGATCCTTACGACATGGCCCATCGGATCCGCATCGCCGAAAAGCGCTTTGGCGGTGGATTCACTGACGAGCATGGAATAGGTTTCTTTGAGCGCATCTTTATTTCCGCGAACCATCTTCAGGTCAAAAAGCTGAATCGCCGCCGGCTCCATATAGTTTCCGTTCTTCGTTATTTTTTTGTCTCCTGCCGAAAGAAAATGTCTTTCGTTCCATGACGAAAGGACAACATATTTGAAATCGCTGCCGTAGTGATTTCTCAATTCCGGGGCGAGGGGGTAAGGCATCGACATCCAGGTGCCTGTTTCTCCATTGATGGTGTTGTTCTGCCAGACCTGTGCCACGCGTTCGTAGTGTGCATTGTCGTGGTCGGCCGACACTTCATCCCATATCCAAAGTCCGATAATCATCGCTACGGCCATGCCGACGGACAGGCCGACTATATTAATGGCGGACTGTCCTTTATTCTTTATCAGGTTTCGCCAGGCGGTTTTCAGATAATTTCTAAACATGAAGAAATATTTTTCGTAATGGTAACTAATTAATTAAAAATATTTTCTGTTGCTATTCCGTGCGCAAACTTTTTGCGGGATTCATGCCCGCGGCTTTCAGTGTCTGCAATCCGACGGTCGACAGTGCGATGAAAAGTGCCAGGAATCCAGCCAGCGGGAATACCCACCAGCTGATGGGAATCCGGTAAGCAAAGCCATCCAGCCAGTTGTTCATCACATACCAGGCAAGTGGTGTGGCAATCAAAAAAGAGAACGCGATGAGCAGCATGAAATCCTTTGATAACAGCAAAACAATATTGGATGCTGACGCGCCGAGTACTTTCCTTACACCAATTTCCTTTGTCCGCTGCGCCGTGGTAAACAGCGACAGACCCAACAATCCCAGGCAGGCAATGAAGATGGCGAAGCCCGAGAAGAGGGCAAAGACTTTTCCAAAAAGCAGGTCGGACTTATACTGTTCATTGAAACTGTCTTCAATAAAAAAGTAATCAAAAATATTTCCGGGGAAAAACTGGTCGTATTTTTTATGAATGGCTTCGATGGTGGCGGACAGGTCGGCTGATTTGAGTCTGACAGAAATCGGATGATCAGTTCCGTATATGGGCATGAACATTAAAGGTTCCAGCGCATAGTGGAGTGACTTCTGATGGAAGTCTTTAAAAATGCCGACGACCGTCCAGTCCCTTCCCCAGAAATTGATTTTTTTGCCAATGGCGTCGCGGTCTGAGGAAAAATTCAGCGCCTTGACTGCCTGCTCACTGAGCATGATATTATTTATATCGTCGAATTTGTAGTGATAGTCATTAGCATCTAAAGGACGCCCTGCCGTGATGGGAATTTCATAGAGTGGCAGCAGATCTTTGTCTCCGCCTGTCCTTCTCAAAGTAATTTTAGAAACTTCGGGTTTGTCTGCCCGCCGCACATTGAATGTGCGTGCGAATTCCCTTCCTGCCACACGGGCGCCCGTGCTGGCCATGCTTACACCGGGAATGGACCTCAGTTCATTTTTCAGTGATTCCATATGCGGAATGAAACTGGAATCCCAGCGGGATTGTACCGGCGGCTTCACTATCAGCACATGGCTGAGGTTCATGCCGAGATCCTGGCGGTTGACAAAGCGGATCTGCCGGTAGACTATAAGCGAACCGACGATCAGGGCGATCGTCGCGGCAAACTGCGCGGTGACGAGCATCTTTCTCAACAGAATTCCGCGGGTGCCCTGGCTGAATTTTCCCTTGAGCACCAGGATAGGTTTAAAAGAAGAAAGCACAAATGCAGGGTAGAAACCGGAAATGAGTATACCCGCGACCATGCCGGCGAAAACCAAACCCTTTATATGGAGGTCTGAAATATTTTCCGAGAAAAGCCAGGAAAGGCTCAATTCCCTTTCCACGAGGTGGTTGAAAGCCTTCTGTACAGAAATAACGATCACAATGGCCAGGATCAGTGCCAGTACGTTCATCAGCAGGGATTCGGTAAGAAACTGGCGGACGAGCTGGGTACGGGTGGCTCCCGACACTTTGCGGATACCAACTTCCTTTGCGCGGTTCATGGAGCGGGCAGTAGTGAGGTTGATATAGTTTACCCAGGCGATGATGATGGTAAGCAGCGCGATGATGAGCATTCCCCAAACGGCCGTCGAAGAACCCGTTTGACCGATCTCGTATTCATAATCCGATTTAAGGTGCGCGTCCAGCAGGGGTTGAAGAGAGAATTTTTCATCACTTCCGGAAACCTTGTCTCCCTGAAAATATTTGCGGCTGAACGCCGGGAAGCGTGCTTCCAGCTTTTTGTAATCAGTGCCGGGTTTAAGCCTGATATAGTGCCAGAAATCTGAATCAGTGAAGTCGTACTCTGCTTCCTTCCAGTTCATGTTGCCGGAGTAGAGACTCACATAGGAAAGGATCATGTCGTACTGAAGGTGGGAGTTGGCAGGAAAATCTCGGGCGATGCCGGTAATTTTATAAAGAGCCGAATCAGTGTCAAGCCTCAGGGTAGTTCCCAAAAGAGCCGAAGGATTGGCGGCTTTCTCTCCGAAAAGTTTCTTTGCCAGCGATTCTGCAAGTACTACGCTGCCTGGCTGGCGAAGTGCGGAAGTGGAATTTCCGGCCAGGAGCGGATAGTCGAACATCGTCAGAAAATGATCGTCCGCCGCCACTGCCTCGTTTGCCTGTACTTTTTTATCTCCCTCGATAAGGATGGTCTGTCCCATGGGCTCCATGCGGGTAGTTTCCAGGACCTCGGGGAAATCGGTCTTCATGGCCGGGCCGACAGCAGAATACGTGATCGTTCCATGCTGCACCCGCACGCCTTTCTGATAGCGGTCATTGACCACGCGATAAATGTCGGCCGCATGGGAATTAAACCGGTCGAAACTCAGTTCGTAACTCACGAATTCGAGGATCAGCAGGCAGGCCGCCATCCCGATCGACAAACCAAAAAGATTGATGAGTGAATCGGTTTTATTGCCAATCATATTTCTCCAGGCGATCTTGAAAAAGTTCCGGATCATGGGATTGATTTTCAACAGCGAACCTTCAGCAATAATGCCATATTGCTATTCAATTATAAATCAGGATCATAGAGAGGGTTACATGGTCCCTGACTGCACGGTTTTGATACGGTTTCTGTACGAAAAAGTTTTCAGCTTCGTTGGCCGCCGTTTGCCGTTGGCCGGAAGGGTTGACGGATGACGGTTGACAGCTTCGTTAGCCGTTGGCCGTTTGCCGTTGGCCGGAAGGGTTGACGGATGACGGTTGACGGTGAACGGACTTCCGAAAAATTCCGGTTCTTCGATTCACGATAAACGAGTTTACGTTAAACGATATACGATACACGACTGACGTTTCCCGCCATCGGCCTACGGCTAACAGCTTACGGCAAAGGGTTAACGACTCAACGGCCATCGGCCCACGGCTAACGGCCAACGGCCAGCGGCCTCACCGATCGCGACCTTCCGCAAATCAAGTATCTTCGGAACAACGGCAAACAAGTGCATGAACTGATCAATTTTAACGGACGCCTGATAGAGGCGGACGCCCTGCTGGTCAACGGCCAGAACAGGAGCCTTCGTTTCGGCGACGGTCTCTTCGAAACCATGTTCTGGAACGGATCGGATATCCGTAATATCGACTATCACCTGGACCGTCTGTTCCGGGGGCTCGGCATACTGGGGTTCAATACACGGGATGGATTCACAACCGGTTTTATAAGCCGGGAGATCCGCCTGCTTTGCGAAAAAAACACCGGGGGTACCAGGGCCCGGGTACGGCTTACTGTTTTCAGAAAAGCGGGCCCGTTGCTTATGCCATCCGACGATCACCCCGAATTCTTCGTGGAGACCAGTGGATTGCCGGAATACAGGGAACATGAGCTCAGGATGGGTCTGTATACGGAAGAAAAAAAATCAACCGGTGTTCTGTCAAACCTGAAAACAAATAATTTCCTCCTGTATGTCATGGCCCGGCGCTTCGCGCATGAACAGGGATGGGATGACGCGCTGATCCTTAACAGCAGGGATCGAATTTGCGAGGCCTGTTCGAGCAATGTCTTCGGCATTAAGGACAACATCGTTTATACGCCCTCTTTGAAGGAAGGTTGTGTGGCGGGAACGCGGAGAAGGGAGTTACTGGAACGGATTCCTTCACTCGGACTCACCTGCCGGGAAACGGAGATTTCACCAGACATGATGATGGACATGGAGGAGATCTTCCTCACGAATGCCGTTCGCGGCATGCAGGCGGTAAGCTGGTATTGCGGAAAAACCTACGGGCAAAAGACTGTCTCGCAAATGATAAAAGAATTGGGAGAGGATGGTTTCTGATCCCTTGTAATTAATTCCGTATGCGGTTATGAAGGATGAAGTGAATATTTTCTGGTTCCGCCGCGACCTGCGCCTGCAGGATAATGCAGCCCTTTACCACGCGCTGCAGGCAGGAAAACCGGTATTGCCGGTTTTTATTTTTGATTCGCAGATTCTCGGCCGGCTGGAAAATAAAAAAGACGCGCGGGTTGAATTTATCTATTCTACCATCCGCCTGCTCAAAGAAAAACTTCAATCCCTCTATTCAGATCTCGAAGTAATTTATGGTGAACCGATGGACGTATTCCGCGGACTCACGGAAAAATTCAGGATTGGAAAGGTTTTCGCCAATGAAGACTATGAGCCCTATGCGCGGGAAAGAGATGAAGGGATAAGGAAGCTGCTCAAGGCAAAAAATATCGGGTGGGAGACTTTTAAGGATCAGGTTATTTTTTCACGGGATGAAGTTTTGAAACCCGACGGAAAGCCTTACACGGTTTTTACCCCCTACAGTAAAAAATGGAAATCCTTGTTATATGCCGGCCGGGAAAGCGCTGTTAAACATTTTCCTTCTGAAAAATTATCGGAACATTATTTCCGGTGTAAGCCCGGGCCGCTGCTCCCCCTTGAATCATTTGGCTTTTTACCTGCAGGCCTGAAATTTCCGCCGGCTACCGTGCAGGACACGCTTATTCAGCGCTATGATCTGCAAAGAGATTTTCCAGGCAGGGATGCCACATCCCACCTGGGCGTGCATCTGCGTTTTGGGACGCTGTCCATACGCAACCTGGTGGCGGACGTGATGGATAAGAGTGCTGTTTTTCTGAATGAACTGATCTGGCGGGATTTCTACCAGATGATACTCTGGCATTTCCCTCAGGTAGGACAGGGACGCGCCTTCAGGCCGGAATATGAACAGATTGCCTGGAGGAATAATGAAAAAGAATTTGCAAGATGGTGTGAAGGCCGGACGGGATATCCGCTTGTGGATGCAGGTATGCGGCAGTTGGAACAAACCGGTTTTATGCATAACAGGATTCGCATGGTGACGGCTTCCTTTCTTTCCAAACACCTGCTGATCGACTGGCGCTGGGGCGAAGCCTGGTTCGCTGAAAAGCTGCTTGACTTTGAACTGGCTTCCAACAACGGGGGATGGCAGTGGGCGGCGGGTTGTGGATGCGACGCCGCACCTTATTTCCGGATTTTCAACCCGGCGCTTCAGCAAAAAAAATTTGATCCCCAGGGTGCGTATATAAAACGATGGCTTCCGGATCTTGAAGAACTCGACTATCCCGTGCCCATCGTCGAACACGTACAGGCCCGCGAAAGGGCAATCAAAGTGTATAAAGAAGCTCTGCAGGCCCGGTTATAAATCGAGTGGTAAATGCCCTTATTAATTTGAATGGTAAGTGTCCCTTATTAATTTGAATGGTAAGTGCCCTTATTAATTTGCATGCCCCTTAAATTTGCATGCCCCTTATTGAATGCGCTGTACGACCGTCTCTAATAATTGCTGGAAATTTGCTTCAACATCAGTGCTGTCCTCAGGTGCCCGTCATTTTACGGAAGACTTCTTCCAGTTTTTCCACGGCCTTCCGGCCTTCCTGTCCAAGCGACAGGCTAAACTGATTTACGTAGAGATCGATATGCTGGCGCATAACGGATTCATCCAATTCCTGGGAATGTTCCAATACATAATCCGAGAGATCGGGGTAATAGGCTTCGGAAAATCCGAGGCTGTCTCGAATCAGCCGTTCGATCTCATTTCTTACCTGGGGACTAAACGAATTCCGCAATACGATCCCGCCAAGCGGAATGGGAGAGTGGGTCTGTTTTTCCCAGAAATCTCCCAGGTCCATCAGTCTGACCAGGCCTTTCTGCATATAGGTAAAGCGGTTTTCATGGATGATTACGCCACAGTCCACTTCGCCTTCCAGTACAGCGGATTCGATTCGTGAAAAAAGCATGAATTTTTTCCTTTTCGCATGTGGAAAGGCGAGACTGAACAGGAGATTGGCGGTCGTCTGCTCTCCCGGAATGGCCACTTTGAGGTAGTTTACCGCCTCAGGAACGATATTATTTTTTGCGATCAGCAATGGGCCGACGCCCTGTCCCAACGCGCCACCTGAATCGAGCAGCGAATAATTATCCTTAAGAAGAGGCCAAACGCCGTAACTGACCTTGCTCATGTCGAGCTTTCCCTCCAGTGCCCACCGGTTAAGGGTTTGCACGTCTTCCAGCACGACATCAAACTCAAATTCACCCGTATCGATCTTACGGTTTACGAGTGCGTCGAAAATGAATGTATCATTAGGACAGGGACTGAAACCCAGGGTTATTTTCATTGACTTGCTCCAGTTTTTTGATCAGTGAGATCAGCGTGGCATTAAGGTCTGTGAGTGCCTCCTTCATTTTCCATCGGGCTTTATCTCTTACACCGGTTTCATTGGATATGGAACGGATCTGAAGGAAGGGAATTCTTTCCAGAAGACAAACATAGTGCAAAGCGGCGCCTTCCATGGATTCAACAAATGGTTGTGCATTTCGTTTATGCCCTGTGCCGGATTTAATTTCATTGACGGTGAGTCCATCGGCGAGCGGGAGACCAGCTAGTTCCAGCAGTGGAGCGTAGGGATTGGGAAGCAGGCCATCCTGATAGGGGAACAGATTCCGGTCGCCCAGACCCAACTCAAATATGTCCGCAAATCCGCTTTCTTCGCAGGCGCCCAGGTCGGCCAGTCGTTCGGACCGGATCGCAAAGACCTTTCCGATATCCGCGGCATGGGTTGAGCCGCCGATGCCGGCCTGGATAATGATGTCGGGCCGGGTCTGAAAAATAGAACGGGTAATCGCATAGGCAGCCTGCATCTGTCCGACACCGGTATACAACAATTCAGGTGCCCGGCTGTTAGGATGTGTTGGGCGGCTTCCCAGCCAGGCAGCGGTCTCCCCAAGTTCGAAAGGCGTGGCGGAAATAAGCAGTAAGCGCATGCGCAAATATCTGTAAACCCCGTCAATCCCCCTGATCCATTACCTTTGCGGAAATTTTCGACGGATGGTTTTTCTTACACGGATTGAACATTTTAATGCAGCCCATAAGCTGTTCAATCCTTCCTGGTCCAGGGAAAAAAATGAGGAAGTTTTCGGGCCCTGTGCGAATGAAAACTGGCACGGTCATAATTACGAACTTTATGTCACGATAAAGGGAGAACCTGATAAAGAAACCGGTTTTTTATACGATGTGAAAAAACTGAGCGGTATCATCAAGGAACAGGTAACGGAAAAACTGGATCACAAAAACCTGAATGTGGAGGTGGATTTCCTCCGGGGCAAAATGTGTTCTACAGAAAACCTTGCCATAGGAATATGGAATGAACTCTCGGCTCATCTTCCTGCTTCGGTGAAGATGCATTCGGTAAAACTTTATGAGACCCCCAGAATTTTTGTTGAATATTTCGGACAATGACCATGGAAAGAAGAGTTTCAATTTTCAGGAAGGAACATTTCAACGCGGCACACCGGTTATTTGTTCCGGGATGGACCGACGAGCAGAATTTCGCAACCTTTGGCAAATGTTCCAACCCGCACTATCACGGACACAATTATGATCTGGTAGTGAAGGTTACCGGAGAGCCCGATGCACGGACGGGCTATGTCATCAATTTATCGGATCTTTCTGCCATCATACAGCAACAGGTTCTGGCGAAGTTTGATCATAAGAATCTTAACCTGGATACCAAAGAATTTGCAACACTCAACCCCACGGCGGAGAATATCGTATACGTGATTTACGAAATCCTCCGGCAGCAGATCGATCCGAAATTTGATCTTTCGGTGAGGCTGTACGAGACCGACAGGAATTTTGTGGAGTATCCGGGATAGTTATGAAAACAGGGACAGGAACCCGAAAACGGGAGCTGATAAAAATACCCAGCGCGACATACTATGTATCAGAAAAAGGATCAGTTCGACGAAAAGACAACATCTTCGCTGATGGCGGGATATAAGGACATTATTTCAAAGCTTGGAGAAAATCCTGAAAGGGAAGGCCTCCAAAAAACTCCGGAACGCGTGGCCAAGGCCATGCAATTCATGATGCAGGGCTACGATCAGGATGCGCACGCCATCCTGGATTCGGCTAAATTTCATGAGTCCATAAGCGAAATGATCATTGTCAAGGATATAGAACTCTACAGTCTTTGTGAACACCATATGCTTCCCTTTTTCGGTAAGGCCCATGTGGCTTATATCCCGAACGGCTGGATCACCGGGCTTAGCAAGATCGCCCGGGTAGTAGATGTATTTTCCCGCCGTTTACAGGTGCAGGAACGGCTGACCACGCAGATCCTGGACGCCATCCGTGATTCATTGCAGCCCCTGGGAGCCGCGGTCGTTATTGAAGCTTCGCATCTCTGCATGATGATGCGTGGTGTGCAAAAACAGAATTCCGTTACAACTACTTCCGCTTTTCACGGTGAATTTCACAAGAATGAAACCAGGTCGGAATTTATCAAGTTGATCTCTGCGAAACTAAACTAGAAATTTTCTTTGCTGAATCGGTGCTTTGTGGCAAATTTGTCTATTAACCTCTAAGAGATTATGGTGCATGCGTACGTTTTTCCGGGTCAGGGTTCTCAATTCCCGGGAATGGGCAGAAATCATTACGATAAAAGTGCGTTTGCAAAAAAACTCTTTGAACAGGGCAATGAAATTGCCGGCTTCAGGCTTTCAGACATCATGTTCACCGGTTCTGAAGCGGACCTCAAACAGACCAGTGTAACCCAGCCCGCAATATTTCTTCATTCCGTCATTGCTTTCAAAACGGTAGACAATGCCCGGCCGGAAATGGTGGCGGGACATTCCCTGGGTGAATTTTCCGCCCTGGTGGCCAACAGCGTACTTTCATTTGAAGACGGGATGCGGCTTGTGATTGTCCGCTCATCCGCCATGCAAAAAGCCTGCGTTTCCAACCCCGGCACTATGGCGGCCGTGCTAGCCCTGGATGATGATAAAGTGGAATTGCTTTGCCGTGAAGTTGAAAGTGAAACGGGAGAAGTGCTGGTTCCGGCTAACTATAACTGCCCCGGACAAATCGTCATCAGTGGTTCGCTTAAAGGAATAGAAATCGGCTGTGAACGCATGAAAACCGCGGGTGCACGCCGTGCGGTTGTCCTTTCCGTGGGTGGTGCTTTCCATTCACCATTAATGGAACCCGCGAAGGAGGAACTAAGGGCAGCCATCGAAAAAACTACTTTTTATAATCCTTCCTGCCCGGTTTATCAGAACATCGTTGGCAGGGGTGTGATGGATAAGGAAGAAATCAAGAAGAACCTCATCGATCAGCTCACCGGTCCCGTACGCTGGACCCAGTCCATCCGCTCCATGATCGCCGACGGAGCCACTCATTTTACTGAAATCGGCCCGGGAAAAGTTCTGCAGGGCCTTATCGGAAAAATTGATAAATCAGCCACTACGGTGGGAGTGGACTAGATGGTGTATGGTACATAGTTTATGGTGTATGGTAAATGGTTTGTTGACTATTTACGCCATAAACTATAAACCGACTGATCTCGCCGAGTCAAAATTCAAACTGCAATTAACCCACTCACCGTCGAAAGAAGTTCCATATTTTTTGTAGAAGCTGATCGCTGCTTCATTCCAGTCGAGCACCTGCCACATCATCCCTCCATACTGCATTTTCCTGGCTTCTTCCACCGTGGCGTCGAACAATAATTTCCCAATGCCTTTGCCGCGATAGGATTCGGTGACGATCAGGTCTTCGAGATAAAGCCGCCGGCCCTTCCATGTCGAATACCTTATGTACCATAGACTGATTCCCACGATGTCCCCGCCGTTGGCGCCCCTGTCATTAGCATGTTCGTGAACGATATGGTTGTCGTTGATCTTCTGCTCATCAGCATGTTCGTCCGCGACGGGTTTGTCGTTCCCCGCTTTGTCAACCACTGCCACGAGCGCCTTCCAGACCGGATCTGGTCCGAAGCCCGCCTGAATAAAATGATCGAGCGTAACTGTCACTTCGTTGGGCGCTCTTTCAAATTCCGCCAGTTCCCGGACAAGTTCCAACATGCGCGGACAGTCTGATGCCTTCGCCCTTCTCAGTGAAATCATTAGTTGACAGTTGATAGTTGGCGGTTAACAGTTTATGGTGTATGGTTTATAGTTTATGGTGTGTGGTGTTTCGCAAATCGTTAATCATGGGTCGTTTTGACTGTCAACAGTCAATCACCTCGGCCAACGGCTAACGACTAACGACCAACGACAAACGGCCAACCATACACTATAAACCATACACCATATACCATTAATATTTCCACTTCACCAGCGTAGACCCCCAGGTGAATCCGCCACCGAAGGCGGCCAATACGAGCAGGTCATCTTTTTTGAGCTGGCTTTCCCAGTCATACAGGCAAAGCGGAATAGTAGCCGCGGTGGTATTGCCGTACCGCTGGATATTTACCATGATCTTATCGTCGGAGAGGCCGATACGATGGGCTGTGGCGTCTATAATTCTCTTGTTGGCCTGGTGTGGCACGAGGTAAGCGATATCATTTCCCGTCAGGTTATTTCTTTTTAACAATTCTTCGCTGACATCGGCCATGCGCGTAACAGCAAATTTGAAGACGGGCTGACCTTCCTGGTAAATAAAATGTTCTTTTCGCGCGATGGTTTCGAGGGATGGGGGTCTTAAGGAGCCGCCGGCCTTCATATGCAGGTGATTTTTCCCGCTTCCGTCACTTCTCAGGATGCTGTCCAGCACGCCATATCCTTCATAATCAGGCTCAAGCAGAACCGCACCGGCACCATCTCCAAAAATAATGCAGGTGCTCCGGTCGCTGTAATCGACAATGGAACTCATTTTATCTGCTCCCACGACCACCACTTTTTTGTAGCGGCCGCTTTCGATCAGCGTGGTTCCGGTGGTTAGAGCATATAAAAAGCCACTGCAGGCAGCCAGCAGGTCGAAACCCCAGGCGTTCTTTGCACCAATTCTTTCACAAACGAGGTTGGCGGTAGATGGAAAAAACATGTCGGGCGTTACGGTCCCGATCACCAAACAGTCTATTTCTGAGGGATCTATGCCTCTTTTAGCACATAATTGTATAACTGCAGGTACGCAAAGATCAGAGGTTCCCCTTTCTGCCCCTTTCAAAATTCTTCTTTCGGAAATACCGGTCCGGGTTCGGATCCATTCGTCATTTGTGTCAACCAGTTTCTCTAAATCGCCGTTGGTGAGGATATCTTCAGGCACATATCCGCCCACTGCTGTGATGGCGGCAGTGATCTTTTGGGTCATTTGACAAAGGTCGTAGGTTTTTATTAGATATTTACGCGGGCTAAATATACTATTTTCGCGCCCATGATCAGTTTCCTCCGGGGCGATTTCCTTCATAAGACACCGGCGTTCATCCAGATAGATGTGCATGGGGTAGGTTATGAAGTGCAGATCAGCCTGCATACCTATACGCAGATCGCGCATCTTGAAAAAGGCACCCTCCTGATCTATCACCAGGTAAAGGAAGACGATGAAGTGTTGTACGGCTTTCACGAACAAAGCGAAAAAGACATGTTTACGCTGCTCTTCAGCGTTTCGGGTGTGGGTGCATCCACTGCGCGCATGATGCTGTCCGCTATGAAGCCGGAAGAAATCGCCCAGGCCATCCTGCTGGGTCAGGTAAAGAAACTGGAAGGCATCAAAGGCATCGGGAAAAAAACCGCTGAAAGGATCATCCTCGAGCTTAAAGACAAGCTCGGTAAAAAATACCCCGGATCAAATATTTCCCCATTGATAAACAATACATTGGAGCAGGATGCGTTGAATGCTCTGGTGTCTTTGGGCATCGCCCGTCCCGTGGCGGAACAAGCCATGAAAAAACTGTCAGGTCAGGCCACTGTTCCGCAGAAACTGGAAGACATGATTAAGCAAGTTTTAAAAATCCTTTAGCCTATCGTAGGGATCTCTACCTAACTAATTACTGAGGAAGTTTGACCAGGCATCTGCTTCAAGTTATAATCACGGTATGGATCGTTGCCGCTACGGTAGTGCTTTGTTCACCACTGGGTGTCTCTGCGCAAAATACTCCCGACACTTCCCGCCGTCGTGTTACGAACGACAGCCTGCCTTTTCCCTTTCACGACAGGCCCGGTGATCCACTGGGCAACCCCCAGCGTTCTTCTTTCAACTTCAAACCTTCCAATCTGCGCGATTCGATCGAATATGATCCGAAAACAAATCTCTATTACGTCGTAGAAAAAATTGGAAATAAATATTACCGTACCCCTACGGCCTATACATACGAGGAATACCTCCGTCTTTCTTCAAAGAAAGCAGAGGAGAATTATTTTCGGCAGCGTGCCGATATGCTCGGTGACCTCAATCACCGCCTGGATAAACCGAAACTCTTCATCAATAATAATTTTTTCAACCGCCTGTTCGGTAACGGCAAGATCGATATCCGGCCCCAGGGTAATGTGGACATTCTCGCCGGATACCAGGGACAGAACGTGCAGAACCCGACGCTGCCTGAAGCGGCACGGAAGACCGGCGGTCTCGACTTCAACATGGACGCCAACGTCAATGTACTCGGTAATATCGGCTCAAAACTCAAGATGCCGATCTCTTACAACACACAAGCATCTTTCGACTGGATGAACCAGCTGAAACTGGAATATACCGGCGGCCCGGACGATATCGTGAAGAAGATCGAAGTGGGTAATACATCCTTCACCACGCGCAGCGCATTTATGTCGAGCCAGCAATCGCTGTTTGGTTTGAAAACGCAACTGCAATTCGGTAAACTTTTTGTCACGGGCGTCGTGGCCAGCCAGCGTTCGCAGAGTCAGTCGACTACCCTGCAGGGCGGCGCATCGCTGACGAACTACCAGTTCAAGGCTGACGACTACGACGAGAACAGGCACTTTCTGCTTGCTCAGTTCTTCCGCAACAATTACAATAAAGCCATGTCGAACCTGCCCGTTGTTACTTCCCAGGCACAGATCCTGAAAATGGAAGTATGGGTGACCAACCGCAACGGTACGTCCACCCAGGCGAGGCAGGTTGTCACACTCATGGATCTTGGTGAACCGCAGCCCTATAACAAGAATATACTGCCACTGACTCCGCAACCCTATCCGTACAACGACGCGAATAACGAATACAGGAACATCATCAACAATCCCGGCAGCCGGAATTCAACCCAGGTCATAGGAGTGCTCAACTCTCTTGGGCTGACCCAGGTGCAGGATTACGAGCAGGTATATGCGAGAAAACTGAGTCCGACGGACTATACCTACAATGCTCAGGTTGGTTTTATTTCACTCAACCAGACCCTGCAGGCCAACGACGTGCTGGGTATCGCCTTCCAGTACAGCTATAACGGAAAGATTTACCAGGTGGGTGAATTCTCGCAGGATATTCCGCCGGACACCGCGCTAGGCTATAATCCGGGTGCTCAAAAAGTGCTTTATCTGAAGATGCTCAAGGCGACTTCCCAGCGCACCACCCTTCCGATCTGGGATCTGATGATGAAAAATATCTATACCCTGAAGACCGGGACGGGTGTATATCTGTCGAATATCCAGTCTACAGGATTCCAGATGGATGTGCTTTATGAACAGGCGGGTGACGGAACCAAAAGGTATCTTCCGGCAGGAAGCCAGGCGGGCGTTCCCCTGATCACGGTGCTTAATCTTGACCGGCTAAACGCGCATCTCGATCCACAACCTGACGGTGTCTTCGACTATGTGGAAGGATTTACGGTGGTTTCCAACCAGGCAAGGGTCATCTTTCCGGTCCTTGAACCCTTTGGCCAGGACCTCGCCAATGTGGCTTTCAATAATTCGCCGGGTCTCGACAGTGCCTACTGCTTTTTCCAGCTTTATGATACGATCAAGGAGGTCGCGAAAACCTTTGCCAGCGTGGACCGCTACTATCTCGCGGGTACAGCGAAGGGAACGGCGAGTTCCGATATCTCGCTCGGGGCATTCAATGTGCCGCAGGGTTCCGTGATTGTAACGGCCGGAGGACAAACCCTGAGGGAAAATATTGACTACACTGTCGACTACAGCAACGGTTCGGTCAAAGTGATAAACCCTGCCATCATCAATTCGGGCGTACCCGTCAGTGTGCGCTATGAGAACAATGCCAGCTATGGTACCCAACAACAGGGATTTCTTGGTTTACGCCTGGATTATATCGCGAAGAATACGCCGACGGAAGCGTTCTCTATAGGCGGTACGATCGAGCGGCTCAACGAGCGGCCTTATTTCACAAAAACCAATTATGGCGATGATCCCATCCGCAATACGATGTACGGCATGGATGTCAACTACCGGTCGCAATGGCCGGGGCTTACGCGGTTCCTTAATAAACTGCCTTACTATTCTTCGAGGGAAATGAGTACGATCACCGCGGTGGGTGAAGCGGCTTACCTGCAACCCGGACATCCTCCTCAGATCGGAAAGGGAGAGGCGGGAACGATTTATATTGACGATTTCGAAGGATCAACAAGTTCCATCGATCTCCGGTTTCCGCTAACAGCGTGGGCTCTGGCTTCCACACCACAGGGAAACGGCCTGTTCCCGGAAGGATCGCTGAATGATTCCCTGCCGTACGGGTACAACCGCGCAAAGATCGCCTGGTATAATATTGAACCCACCTTGCAGGACCAGTCAAGCAGCGCCAATCCTGTAAAGGGTTATCAGAATTTCAAAGACCCACGCATTTCGCCCATCAATATCCAGAACCTTTTTCCGCAGGTCACGCCTGAATTCGGGCAGGCACAGCTCGTCACCTTCGACGTGTCTTACTTTCCCAACCAGCGCGGCCCCTACAATTTCGATACACGCCCGGGCAGTATCGGACCGACAGGCCTGCTGAACAATCCCCAGTCACGCTGGGGTGGTATTATGCGCTCGATCGACCAGACCGACTTTGAAACGTCGAATGTGCAGTACATAGAATTCTGGCTCCAGAGTCCTTTCCTCGTCAATCCCGCGGCTTCCGGCGGTCAGATGTATATCGATCTGGGTTCAGTTTCTGAAGATATACTCAAAGACGGCAAAAAGATGTTTGAGAACGGGTTGAACACACCCAATATTCCGGCGGCCATCGACAGCTCGTCGGTATGGGGCAGGGTGCCTTACAACGCGGTGCAGACCACCAATGCATTCAGCACTGATCCGACGGATCGTCCCTACCAGGACCAGGGATTTGATGGCATGAACGATACGACCGAGCAAAGCAAATTCCGCAACTACCTGGTCAAACTCGCTGCTCTATTCGGCACCGGATCCAATGTATATCAGAAGGCCCTGACGGATCCTTCTGCGGACAACTACATGAACTACCGTAACGCGTACTACGATTCCACGCAAACGGATATCCTTGGCCGTTATAAAAATATCAACAACCCGCAGGGTAACTCACCCATTGCGCCGCCCGGCGCCACATACGTGGATGCTTATACGCTGTATCCTGACCAGGAAGACCTCGACCACGACAATACAACCAACGAGCTCGAGGAATATTTCGAGTATAAAGTGAATCTTACGCAGGCAGAAATGGCATCGGTGGGCCAGAATTATATTTCAGATATCCGCAAATTCACTGGTTCGGACGGTGTACCCCAGGTATGGTACCAGTTCCGGGTGCCTATATCAGCATATGTGCAGAAAGTGGGAAATATACCTGACTTCAAAAGCATCCGCTTCATCCGTGTCTTCCTTTCCGGCTTCAACGATTCGATCGTTTGCCGCTTTGCCGATTTTCAGCTGATCCGCGATTCCTGGAGAAATTTCAACTACGAACTCGATACAACGGGCCAATATATACCGCTGCCCTCCGGGCCGACTACTTTGGATGTAACGGCAGTGAATATCGAACAGAACAGTTCACGCACGCCGATCCCCTACGTGGTGCCGCCCGGCATCCAGCGCCAGCAACAGCTCAGTACAAACAATGTAAATCTCCTGTTGAATGAACAGGCCATGAGCCTTCAGATCTGTGCCCTGCAACCGGGTCACGCGCGCGGAGTGTATAAGAACACCAGTTATGACCTGCGGAGATTTGGTAAAATGGAGATGTTTATCCATGCCGAATCCCGCGGCGCGGTCGACAGTTTAAAATCCAACCAGATCGCGGCGGTGATCCGGCTGGGAAGTGATTTTATCGACAACTTCTATGAAGTGCGTATTCCGCTGGAGGTGACGCCCTGGTTTACCTCAGATCCCAACCTGATCTGGCCCGATTCCAACAGCCTCAACCTGATCCTGCAACGGCTCGTGCAATTGAAACAGGACAGGAACGCCACGGGAAACACTTCGGGATTTTACCAGGAAATTGATACGTCCAATAAACGGGTGTATTCCATGTTCGGTAATCCAAACCTCGGGCAGGTGCAGGCGATTTTCCTTGGAGTACAAAATATTACGACGCACGATATCTGTACGGAAGTATGGTTCGACGAACTGAGGCTCACCAATATTGACGACCAGGGCGGCTATGCTGCCAACGGCAGGGTAGACATTAAGCTCGCGGATCTTGGGACGCTCTACGTATCGGGGAGTGTGAAATCGGTGGGCTTCGGAACCATTGATCAGAGTATCAATGAAAGATCGCTGAGCGGAAGGACGGAGCTCGATGTAGGCACGAACCTCGAACTGGGTAAACTCCTGCCACGCGGCGCGGGCATGTCAATTCCATTTTATGGCAGCTATTCTAGCTATGTGAATACGCCGCTCTATGATCCTTACGACCTGGACATCACACTGAACGATAAGATCAATGCGGCACCGGCGGATGAACAGGATTCCATAAAACGCGTGGCGCAGGATATCACCAAGATTTCAAGCTTCAACTTTACCAACGTCCGGCGAAACAATATCACAGGGAAGAAACTGAAACTATGGAGCATTGAAAATTTTGACATCAGTTATTCCTATACCAAAACGGAACACACCAGTCCCATCGCCGGACTCGATAACCTGACCATCTACAAGGGAGGGCTTGGCTATAATTTCGTAGGAACTCCAAAGTATTGGGAGCCGTTCAAGAAATTGATTAAATCGCGATCGCCCTGGTACTCGCTGATAAGGGATTTCAATATTAATCCGGTTCCGGCGGTGTTAACTTACAGGGGCGATATTGTAAGACAGTTCGGGGAATACCAGGCCAGGAATGTCGGCGGCGGAAAATATCAGATTCCGGAGACCTACAACAAATTTTTCTATTTCGACCGAACCTATATAGTGCGGTGGGATCTTACACGCTCCTTCAATATAGATTTTGCCGCGCTGAATAAAGCATGGGTTGACGAGGATTCGGGACAGCTTAATAAGGCAGAACGAAAGCAGATGTGGAAGAATTTCTGGAAAGGCGGACGCACGGTGTTCTATCAGCAAACGGCAAACTTCACCTATACCGTGCCGATGAACAAGATCCCCGCGCTCGACTGGACGACCCTTCGACTAGGATACGGTTCTTCCTACCAGTGGACCGTCGCGTCGCAACTGGCCGTGAGTCTGGGCAATTCCATTCAGAATACACAGAAAAAAGATATATCGGCGGACCTGAATTTTTCCAGGCTCTATGCGAAATCGCGACTGCTACGGGAACTGGATCAGCAGGCGGGTCCCTCACCACCCCCGCTTCCCGGTAAGCAGCGCGACAGTCTGGGCCGGCCACCACCGGAAGAAAATGGGATGAAACACCTTGAAGGGTTTAGCAAGTTCATCGCCAAGATCCTGACATCGGTGAAAGACATCACCATGAGTTATTCGGAGGTCTCGGCTTCCAGCATTTATGGTTATATGGACAGCAGCCGTTTCCTCGGTATGGACCTTAAGTCGAATGAACCGGGATGGGGATATGTATTCGGCGCGCAGCCCGATACTTCCTTCATCAACCGCCTGGGCAAGAAAGGACTGCTCACTACGGATACGCTTTTCAATTTCCAAAATCAGGCAAGTTATAACCAGATCCTTACGATCGCCGCGCAGATACAGCCTACGCGCGACCTGAATATCACGCTGAACCTTAGCAAGAGCTTTGGAAAAAATTATTCCGAACTATATAAGGATACGTCGGCGACTGAGAACGGATTTGCGCGACTGAACCCATATACGGCGGGAAGTTTCAGCATCAGTTTTATTTCCGTCAAAACACTTTTTGAAAGCAACAGCTCAACCCAGATCTCCTCCACCTTCCAGACATTTGAGAATTACCGCACGATCATTTCCCAAAGACTCGGAAAACAGAATCCTTATTCCGGCGGTATCCAGGGAGCAGATGGGTATGCAAAGGGTTATGGGAAGTACGCACAGGATGTGCTCATCCCGGCCTTTATTGCGGCCTATAGTGGAAGCAATCCGAATACAGTGGCGCTGGTCACGGAAGACAATCCGGGTATCAAGTTCAATCCCTTCGCCGGTTACCTTCCCAAACCGAACTGGAGGATCAGCTACAATGGACTGACGCGGATTCCCGGCATCGCAAAAATATTTACCAACTTCAATATCACCGACGGGTACAACAGTACCCTCAGCATGAATACATTTAATTCAAACCTGAACTTCCAGGATCCGTTTGGTGTCCGCCAGCCGGGGTTCATCGATACGCTGACAGGCAATTTCATTCCTTATTTCATGGTGCCGAATATTACAATCAGCGAGCAGTTCGCACCACTGATCGACCTGGATATGCAGTTTGTAAACCAGCTGCAGGCCAAGTTCAGCTTCAGCAAGTCGAGGCAGCTTAGCCTTAGCCTGATCGACTACCAGATGAGCGAGAACCGTTCAACTGAATATATTTTAGGTCTCGGTTACCGCAAGCGCGGGATCAGACTGCCCTTCAAGATGCAGGTCGCCGGCAAGGCCGGGATGACCAATCTGCTCGAAAACGACATGACCTTCCGGCTTGATATGAGTTACCGCGACGATGCCACTACCAATAGTTATCTCGATCAGAATGCCGCCGTCCCGGTAGGCGGCCAGCAGGTGATCAGCATTTCGCCTTCGGTGGACTATGTGATCAACAACCGGATCAACCTTAAATTATATTTTGATTCCCGCCGCACGATCCCAAAGATTTCAAGTTCACCACCGGTCACCACTACGCGCGCGGGTATTCAGATCCGTATTTCCCTGGCGGAAATGGCGGCGCAGCCGGCGAGGAAGTAGGATGGTAAATGGTGTATGGTGTATGGTAAATGGTTTGACTCCAACTATACACTATATACCATACACCATATACTAAAAACCATCCATAACTTTCCGCTATTCCTTAAAAGTATAAAAAGCATTTGCCTGCGCGAGGCAGGAAACTTCAAGCTCGTTGATACAGACATGCGGAGGGAGGGAAGCCGCATAATAAATGATCTGGGCGATGTCTTCTGCGTGAAGGGGTTCGTATCCCTCATAAACTTTTTTTGCTTCAGATTCATTCTGCTTTAACCGCACCAGCGAGAATTCTGTTTCGGCTGCCCCGGGATGAATGACGGAGACTTTTATCTTATGTGGCAGCAGATCAATCCGCATCGATTCCGACAGCGCCTGCACGGCATGCTTGGTAGCGCAATACACGTTGCCCTTTTGATAAACCTGTTTCCCCGCCACCGAACCGATATTAATGATATGGCCCTGCCGGCGGCGGATCATTTCGGGAAGAAGGGATCTGGTTATATACAGAATGCCTTTCACGTTCGTATCGATCATCGTCTCCCAGTCATCCATATCCGCTTCATCAAAATTGTCGCGACCAAGCGCCAGGCCTGCATTGTTGAGGAGAATATCCACGGCTTTCCATTCATCGGGCAGGGACCGAATGGCTTTGTCCACGGCCTTCCTGTCGCGCACATCAAAGGCGAGTACGTGAATGCGGTTTTCCCATTTGGCCTGGAGTTCGCTTTTTAAAGACTCGAGTCTTTCTGCGCGCCTGCCGGTGATAATCAGATCATATTGATGCTGTGAAAAAAGGCGTGCACAGGCTTCGCCGAAACCGGAGCTTGCACCGGTAATGCAAATGATTTTATTCACGATTTGTTTTTTTTGTAAGGGAATCAGCGGATAAGCACGACCGTGCCTTTCTTGGCAACCACCCTCCCGGTATAGTCAGTTCCACGGACCATCCAGACATAGCCGCCGACCGGTTGGGGTTGACCCTTGAACCGCCCGTCCCAGCCGCTGCCGACCTGCTGGGTACTGTAGAGAAGTGTTCCGTTCCGATTATACACACGGAAATAGTCAAGTTGGGAAATGCCCACGGGAATGGGCCGGAAAATTGTATTGCTGGCATGATCGGGCGTAAATGCATTCGGCACAAAGATATCGGGTGCCGTAGTGAAAACTTTGACATTGATGGTATCGTATCCGAAACATCCTTCTTCGGTAAATGTTTTCATCACATAAGTCTGGTTATCGGATAGCATCGCCGTGGGTTCCTGAACATCATTGCGGTCCAGCGCCACATTAGGATACCAGAGGAAGGATTGTGCGCCTTCTCCGTGCAGTTTGAGGGGCTGGCCGATTACGATGGAGGTATCATTCCCGGCGAACGGATGAATTTCGGGACCGACTTCCACCGTCAATTTCGACACTCCGGGTTTAGGGCAACCCAGCGTGTCATAAGAAAGTAAAAAATAAGTGGTGGTTTCCAGCGGATGCACGGTCGGATTCAGGATGCCGGGATCATCCATCGCTATGGCCGGAGACCAGACGTAGCGGCTGCCATTTCCCGATCCTTTCAGCTGTGTCGTATCATCGTAGCAGATAAAAGTATTTTCACCTGCCTGTGCAAGAGGATAAGGAACGGTTTTAATATCCACGCTGCCGGTTGTGAAGCATTTTCCAATGCTGGCCGTTACCGTATACCGGGTGTCTCCGGTGGGCGTCGCTTTCGGGTTCTTTGCCTTGTAGTTGTCCAGTGTGGACGCAGGGGTCCAATTGAAATACAGTCCGTCTCCGGAAGGATTCAGGGTGATGGTGTCCCCAAGGCAAATCGTTGAATCGTTGCCCGGATTCAGCGTTACCCTGTCTACTACATTTACCGTCACGGAATCAGAATTAATACAGCCCGACTGGTCAATGGTAGCCTTATAGGTGGTGGTTGTTTTTGGAAATACAAGGGGATTGGGAGAGTCGGGATTGATCAGCTGAAATGTAGGACTCCAGGTAATGGTACCGAATCCTTCTGCATGCAACTGCAGGGTGTCGATATTGCAGATCAGCGTATCCGTAAAAGGCAGCGTGATCAGGGGTTTGTCCAGCATCTGTACCGTTTGTACGACGGTGTCACGGCACCCTTTGGTGCTTTGCACGATAAAGGTTACCTGTTTCGTACCTGTATCGCTGTACTGATAGGATGGATTTTGCCTGGTGGATGTATCGGATCCGTTATGAGCGTCTCCAAAATCCCAGTACCACGAGGACGCCCTGCCGTAGGCTGATTTTGTCGTGTCCTGGAATATGACCGGACGGTACATGCAGGTACCCTGGGAAATGAATCCGGGAGAAAAGCCCGGGAAAATACTCACGAGGGTGGTGGCACTGTCGGTGCAGGGTTCGTTGCGATTTACGATAAAGTGCACCTGATATACACCGGTGTCCGGAAAAGTATAGGTTGGCGTCGCCAGACTGCTCGTGTCGGTGGTAACCGCAGGCACTCCGAAATCCCAGTAATACGTATGGATCAGCGGAGAGGATTTAGCCTCATTGTGAAAAGTAAAATCGAACGCATTGCAGTTAAAATAACCGGGATCCAGATCGGCGGAGGGGAAATCACAGCGGTCGTCCACGTGCACAATAAAGTCTTTCCGGTGGGAGGTGACAAGAACACCGCTACGGAATTCTTTTACGAGCACGCATACCACATAGTCCCCGCCAAGGGGTGCAACGCCGGAAATCAGGCCTGTTTTCCTGTCAATCTGAACCTGTCCGCCCAGGGGTTTTGTTCCGGAAAAACCATTCCGGTAGGCCAGCACGTTCCAGGAATCCGGCGGACCCGGGTTGGTAACGATGGAGTTGTTGATGCCGCCTCCGCCATAGCCCGGCGCAAATTCGTAAGTCAGGGAATCTCCTTCGGTATCGGTGGCGCTATAGTCCAGTCTAAACCTTTTTCCCTGACAGATCAGGACCGTATCCTTGATGCCAAAATCGGGGTTGGAATTTTTTCCGGTGGCGCCGATGGAATTGGTCCCGTTGATCTCGCAGAAGTAAGATGCGCCGACGTTGACATTCGGGAAAATATTTTTAATGCCATCGATGCGACAGCAACGTTGAAAGATCACACTGTATCCGCCCGGGTCCTTGGGGAGGTCGACATTCGCAGTATATTCCCTGATCCAATAACATACCGGCGACGGGTTGATTATACAGGGGCTCGGGTTGCTGAGGTAGATCATCTTGGAAAGCGTAACACCGGCCGTAACGACCTTCATTTCAAAACCATCTGAATTACGGTAGACGGCCATGGCTTCTTCAGCATCGATCTGTCCGTCGCGCGACTGACAGCTGATGAAAAGGCGAAGGCGGAGTTGAAAAAGGTCCCAGCCCGGATGCGTGGTGGAGGGTCCGAGATAGGTATAGTGAATTTCACCCCCTTTGATGTGTTTGGCATTTGCCGGATTACATAGAAGCGTAAGAAATGCTGTAACAAATAATATTTGCAGGACCCGGCTCACAATAGGGTAACTCGTTTTAAAAACTAACGTTGAAATGAGTCAAGGAAACGATCTACATACGAACGGCAAATGCTGGTGTTCTCAATCATGCCCATATGGGCCGTGTGGGTTAGTACGTGAATGTACGAAATCTGGGGTATATAGCACTGTTCCAGGCCATCCTTAATAGGTACGGCCTTATCTTCTTCACCCATAATAAATAACACCGGTATAGTGGTTTTCTTCAAAACAGCTGTCGTTGCGGGACGTTCTTTCATGGCTTTTAAATACTGTACGAGGGTTGCGGGGGAAAAGTTGGCGTACCGGGTCACGAGTTTCTGAATTTCATCCGGATCGGATTCCTTGAACCGGTCGGAAAACAGGCCGGGTATGGCGGTTTCTACAAATGCCCTTGATCCGTTTCGCAGGATAAAAGCAATATTCCTGTCCCGGGCATCTTTCTTTTCCTGGGAATCCGGATAGGAGGAGGAATGAAAAAGGCCTAGACCCTGAAGCCGTTCCGGGTATTTTTCCGCAAAGGCCAGGGCGATATAACCGCCCATGCTATGACCGATAAGGACAAATTTATCCAGGCCTTCCGCATCCGCCACTGCCCGGATATATTCTGCAAAATCCTGAAGGGTGATAAGCAGGATATTTTCCGCGGAGCCTCCGCTGCCCGGTAAATCGGGAATTATCCACCGGCGGTTTTCTTTTATTCCTTCCAGCAGGGGATGCCAGATGCGCCGGTCCTCCGTGAATCCATGCACGAGCATTACGGGCAGGCCGCTGCCTGCAACCTCATAAATGGCCGGTCTTTCCCGAAACAGGATTGTCTTCAGCATGTTTGCGGTTTTTGTAGATAATCAAACTTCTGAAAATGATCGTCAGCAGGATGGGTATAACCGCATAACTTATCTGTTGCGGCCACCAGGGGAAGCCTGCCAGCAGGGTGGCAGACAGCGCAGCGGTAATGAGAAAATATGTTTTGATCCATCCGGCTTTTTTGAAATAGAAAAATACGATGATGACGTGCGTTGGAAGGGCCCAGGCGATATTGAAATTGTCGCGGCAGACATCATCCACGCGAAAGATCCAGACATAGGCCATGACGATTCCGATCAGCCCGACCAATCCAAAGTAAATGATATCGAAAATCATTCCGGCCTTTACGGCCTGTGGATTCTTCCGCGCGGCATAGAGTATGAGGGACAGGAAAAAAAGGCTCCAGAAAACCACGGTAGGAGTGAAAAGGGATTTTTCGGCAGGCGACGGGGGATAGGCGAGCAGGATATTCTCCTGTAGCACAAAAGGGTTGTTTCCTACGGTAGCATGGTCAAAGCCCGCCTTCAGGTAATCGGGCAGGAAATGTATGGCCTGCAGGTTGGTTGGTTTTTTATCGAGGTGAACGCCCAGCAGGATATTAATTCCGAATTCCGACCAGTACTGATGCTGACGGTTGAGGTAATCATTGATCATGTCGCGGAAAGACGGATTGCGGGGTTCCACCACGTTGGGATAGACCAGCGGTCCGCCGGCATTGTCTTCCAGGATCAGCCCGGCGCGCGTGGTGCAGTTGTCGGTATGAAACCGGTAAGTATAAAAACGGTTTTCTTCCAGAGTATTTTTTCTGAGTGCTTCGTACAAAATGTTTTTTTGTTTACAGTCCAGGTTGATCACCTGCTCGACGACCCCGCGGTGTTCGTACTGATATTCCTGCATAAAATCGGCAAAAGTTTCTGCAGAAAGCGAGTAGATCATGATGCCGCGGGTAAAATGAAAATAGAAAAGCGGATCAGAATCGTCGAATGTGCCGTAGTTGTAAACAATGTCCATTCCTCTCCGGTCGTCGCGGACCCGGATGGCGGTGTGGCCGAAAAGAGAGTAGAGATCAGTGCCCGGTGCGCAGGTCAGCAGGCTCATCCGGAAAGAACAGGAATCGGGAGAAGTCTGCGCCACGGCTCCAAAGGTGCTTAACAGGAGGAGGCAGCAAAGGATCCTGCGCTTCATCAACGGTGATTTGAGAGTGGAATGAAATTAATAAATCAGCGGCTGTAGTTTGGCGCCTCGCGGGTGATTTCAATATCATGGGCGTGGCTTTCCTGCATACCGGCATTCGTTATCTTGATGAACTGAGCATTTTGCAGAGCGGCAATATCCCTGGCCCCACAGTAACCCATGCCTGCCCGCAGGCCGCCGACATACTGTTGTACTACTTCTGCAAGATTTCCCTTGAAAGCTACACGGCCTTCGATCCCTTCGGGGACGAGTTTTTTTATTCCGTCTTCCACGTCCTGGAAGTAACGGTCACTGCTTCCCTGGGACATGGCGCTGAGGGATCCCATGCCGCGGTATTGTTTGAATTTTCGTCCTTCATAGATGATGGTATCGCCGGGGCTTTCCTCCGTTCCGGCAAATACTGATCCCATCATGACCACGCTCGCTCCGGATGCCAAGGCTTTCACCAGGTCGCCAGTATAACGGATACCGCCATCCGCAATAAGCGGAATGCCCATTGGTTTCAATACGCTGGCAGCTTCCATGATGGCCGTGATCTGGGGAACTCCGGCTCCGGTGACAATGCGGGTCGTGCAGATGGAACCCGGACCGACGCCGATCTTCACGGCGTCTGCACCTGCAGAGGCCAGTGCTTTTGCTCCGGCCGCGGTGGCCACGTTACCCGCAATAAGCTGGAGTTTCGGAAAATTCTTTTTTACTTTTTTCAACGCTTCGAGTACGCCCGTATTATGTCCATGAGCGCTGTCGAGACAAGCCACGTCCACACCGATCTGCAACAGGGCGGAGGCGCGGTCGAGCAGGTCGCCCGTGATTCCCAGTGCAGCACCCACTCGAAGTCTTCCGTGATCATCTTTAACGGCCAGCGGAAAACTGGATACCTGCAGGATGTCACGGTAGGTGATGAGACCTATCAGCTTTCCGGATTTATTTACGACCGGTAGTTTTTCGACCTTGTGTTTACGCAGAATCTTCTCTGCATTTTTAAGGTCAGTCCCTTCCGGAGCCACAATCAGATTTTCCTTTGTCATTACTTCACTGATCTTTCTCTTCCTGTCGTCTTCAAAACGAAGATCACGGTTGGTGAGAATGCCGACCAGTTTCTGGTTCTTATCGATGATCGGGATGCCGCCGATCCTGTTTTCTTTCATGAGCACGAGGGCGTCGCCGATCGTCGCGTCGGGATGCAGTGTGATCGGGTCCATGATCAGGCCGCTTTCACTGCGTTTTACTTTTCGGACCTGTTCAGCCTGCTTTTCAACCGGCATGTTCTTGTGAAGAATTCCCATGCCGCCTTCCCTTGCCAGGGCAATTGCCAGTGTGGCCTCGGTGACTGTGTCCATCGCAGCTGAAAGCATCGGAATGTTCAGTCCGATTTTCTTTGTCAGGCTGGTACTTATATCGGTTTCCCTTGGTAATACGTTGGAAAACGCGGGCAATAAAAGGACATCATCAAATGTGAGACCGTCGCCAAAAAATTTCGCGGGGGGAGAAGCGGGAGAGGAAATTATTCTTGCCATGTGCAAAGATAGCGCAAGGGATAAACGCCCCCAAATTCTAATTTCTTTATGACGGCCGTTGACCTTACTTATCAGTCTGTATCCGATTTAATTCCATGGTTCCCAAAGTATTTAATAAAGATCCGCGGGCTTTCCTGCGTTAACATGCCGGGTTATCCGATATCTTTTTTTTGGTTTTTCTAATGTGTTTATCTGATGCGGTAAATCCTTCCTGGCTGACTGACTATCCATCCTTTCATCTCAAGTTCCAGCATAAGGGCGGCGTTTTTACCCGCCGCAAAACCAGACACAGAATGGATCGCATCGATATGCATCTGTCCTCTTTCTTTTAATATGATGAGTACCCGTTTTGCACCTTCAGAAATGTCCTCTGAGGGTATCGGCTGGCTGACGACGGCGGCATGAGCCGGTTCCCAGCGCATGGCTTTTGCCAGGTCTGCCGCGGAATCCAGCAACACGGCCTGGTTATTCCGTATAAGCCAGTTGCATCCGGCGCTTTTGAAATCGGTTGTTCTTCCGGGCACCGCAAATACTTCCCTGAAATATCCATTTGCCAGGTCTGCCGTGATCATGCTTCCGCCGCGCACACCCGTTTCAATTACCAGGGTACAGTCGCTGATCCCCGCGACGATCCGGTTTCGTATCGGGAAGCGGTGCTTGTCGGCTTTTATTCCACTGGTATATTCGGTAAGCAGTCCGCCTGCATGTAGAATCTGTTCCGACAGACTTCTGTGTTCCGGCGGATAGAGCGATGTCAGTCCATGAGCAAGGACGGCAATGGTCGGCAGCCCTTTCCTGATTGCCTGCCGGTGTGCGAGCGCATCGATGCCAAAGGCAAGTCCGCTCACGATGGTTGGACCATAGGCCGCGAGTTCTCCAATTATTTTTTCCGTTACCGCTTTCCCATATTCTGAATTTCCCCGTGTACCGACAACCGAAATACAACGTTTCGGATTGGTATCCGCGCTCCCCTTATAAAACAAGAGGAAGGGCGCATCTTCGGCAGTCAGCAGCCGTTGCGGGTAGCCGGGATCCGACAGACTAAGTGCGCGTATCCGGTACCGCTCCAGGAAACGAATCTCTTTTTCAGATCCGGAAAAATCGCGGAAACCCCGAATCGAACGCGCCCTGACCGGACCGATACCTTCCAGTTTTTCCAGTTCATTAACCGGCGTCCGGAAAACAGCTTCGGCGGTCCCGAAAATCCGTAGCAGGGCCCTGGCGTGCAACGGGCCGATTTGCGGAACGCGGGTGAGGCTGATCAGATAAACGAGATCAGGGTTCAAGATTTTCTTCAAAAATAGACGGCGGAGAAAAAAATGAAAGGAGAAAAAAACGGTAAGCGGAGGTTATTTTGCCGGTGGGGTACCGGTTTTTAAAACCGTCAGTTCTGTCCTCCTGTTTTTAGCCCGGCCTTCTTCCGTGGTGTTGGAACTTACCGGCCGGCTTTCGCCAAATCCTTTAAAGGATAGTCTTGCCTGGTCGATGCCTTTGGATTTCAGATAACTGACTACGGCGCGGGCACGGTTTTCGGAAAGCAGTAAATTATCGGCGGGCCTGCCGACATTATCCGTATAGCCACTGATCTGAATGGAGACGCCTGGATTTTCTTTCAGCAGGCGGACGACTTCATCCAGCTCGAGCTGCGAAGCGGGCTTAAGGGTGTACTGGTTATTATCGAAAAATATATTGTTCAGCACCACGCTGGCGTTGGGTTCAATGGGCTGCAAAGGAATATCAAGCTGGTAAACGGAATCGGCGGCTGATGCCGACAGGCTGAAGTTCTCGGAAAAAAACAGGTATCCCTTTCTGGTAACATTAAAAGCGTAGTCATTTCCCAGTGGCAGTGTGGTCAGATAGTTGCCGGTCTCGTCGGTCTGCAGCCTGCTGAGGATTTGTTTGCTGCTGAGTATACCCAGTTCAACGGAAGAAGGAAGTCCCTTGCCGGTTTTTTTGTCATAGACGCGGCCTTTTACCCAGATCGTTTTTGAAGGCCTCACTTTATTTCTCAGTTCGAATGTATAGAGATCCAGCTGGCCACGGCTGTCGGCCCGGTCGCTCGCATAATAAGCCGTCTTTCCATCGGCGGCTACCACGAGGCTGCCTTCGTTCTCAATGGTATTGATGGGATAACCCAGATTTTCAGGAATTCCCCATTCGCCGGATGCCGTTTTCCTCACAACAAAAAGATCATCGCCTCCATAGCCCCTTAAACCGTTCGACGTAAAATACAGTGAACTGTTGTCGGCGTGAATAAAGGGAGCGCTTTCATCACCGGCGGTATTAATGCGCGGGCCCATATTCTCGGGTCTTGACCATCGTCCGGATTCCGTGCGGTGACATACGTACAGGTCATTGCCGCCGTAGCCGCCTGGTCTGTTGCTGGTGAAATACAGATCTCTTTTATCAGGCGATATCGATGGAGCGGATTCCCAGAATTCAGTATTGAATGCAGGTCCGAGATTTTCGGCACTGCTCCATCCTTCAGGCGTCAGGTAAGAGATAAAAAGATCGCAGCTGCCAAATCCGTTGGGGAAATTGCATCCGGTAAAAATCAGCCACTGGCCGTCCTGCGTAATATTCAGTGCGCCTTCATTGTTGTTGCTGTTGATATTTCCGGCCAGCGGTTTTGCGAAGGACCATCCGTTTTCAAGTTTGTCAGACTGGTAAAAATCCTCGTTGATGCTGTTGACACGTCGCGTAAAAACCAGGTGCTTTCCGTCGAGGCTGATAGTTGGAAAATATTCCGACACTTTTGAGTTGACGCTGTCTCCGAGATTGTGAAGGTCGAACCGGTATCCGGAGTCTTTGTTCTGCGCAGCATAGTCGAGCGCAAACTGATATGTCAGTGTCCGATAGGCAGCAGAACGACGGGAGGATTCGTTGAGGTTCGGAATCGATTTGAAATCATTTACCGCAGCTATCGCTTCTTCAAATTTTCCGAGACCGGCGAGATTGATGGAATAGGAAAGGCTGTATTCCTGGGCATAGACACTGTCGATCGAACGGGCGATCCGGTAGTTATCCACTGCACCTTGGTAGTTTTTAAGTTCACTGTACATGCCTGCCATGGACAGGTAAGCGTCTTCATACCGGTTGTCAATAGCAACCGCCTGCCTGAGTGCTTCAATTCCCTTTTCAAACTGATCGTCAGCCGCCAGCTGCTGGGACTGCATATAAAGTTTAACGGCTTTTTTATCCACCCGGGCGGGGTCATACTGGGCCGTGGCCCGCAGGAATACCAGCGAAAGTACAATGGTAAAGAGTGGCTTCATGGAAGTCATGGATCTCAAAGGTATATAACGGGCAGGCGGCGGAATTTATTCTTATGTTAAAGAAAACTCAGGGTAACTGGATGTATTTATGCAGCTGAAGTGAAAACTCCCAGCGGGGATTTTCCATGATATAGGATGAGATCAGCGGAATAACTGTCTCCCTGCGGCTCCATTCGGGTTGCAGATAAAGTTTACAGGAAGGATTTACTTGCCGTGCATAAGAGTCTGCCCAGTTAAAGTCGGAAGGATGGTAGATGACCACTTTCAGCTCGCTGGCCCGGCTGATGATATCTTCGAGTGGCTTTTTAAATTTCTTTGGGGAAAGACAGATCCAGTCCCATTCACCACTCAGGGGATAGGCGCCGGAGGTTTCTATATGGGTCTGGAAGCCCGCTGTTTTTAATTCCCGGGTCAGCGGACCGCAGTCATGCATCAGTGGCTCGCCGCCCGTGATCACGGCCAGGCGTCCCGGAAATTTTTTAGCCTCCTGTGTAATATCTTCAATAGAAAGGAGGGGATGAGAAGAAGCATCCCAGCTTTCCTTTACATCGCACCATACGCATCCTACGTCGCAGCCCGCCAGTCTTATGAAATAGGCTGCCCTTCCCTGGTGAAATCCTTCTCCCTGCAGCGTGTAAAAGGATTCCATTACAGGAAGAAGACCGGTCTGTATTTTTTCTTCAGTCATCATCATCCGTGTTTTCTCTTCATGGCGGTGAATGTATTTTTCATGAGTGCGGCAATTGTCATAGGCCCCACGCCGCCCGGTACGGGTGTGATATAACTGCATTTGGGAGAAACCTCTGCAAAAGCCACGTCGCCCCGGAGGGCAAATCCGCTTTTTTTAGTTGCGTCCGGTACACGCGTGATGCCCACGTCGATGATCACGGCGCCTTCTTTTACCATATCGGCGCGGATGAGTTCGGGCTTCCCCAAAGCGGCGACAAGGATATCCGAAGAAGCACAGATTTCTTTCAGGCCGCGGGTATGCGAATGGCAAAGCGTTACCGTACAGTTTCCCGGGTTGCTGTTTGCACTCAGCAGGATACTCATGGGACGGCCCACAATATTGCTGCGGCCGATGACGGCTGCTGTTTTTCCCGCCGTATTGATTTTATAGTGTTCGAGTAGCATCATGATGCCCTTTGGTGTGGCAGACACGAAGGCCGGTGCACCCAGCACGAGTTTGCCTACATTGACCGGATGAAATCCATCCACGTCTTTTGAAGGATCGATGGCCAGGATCACTTTCTCATCCGATATATGTTTGGGCAGTGGCAGCTGGACAAGAATACCATCGATGTCCATATCTGTATTGAGGTCGTCTACGAGGGAAAGGAGTCTGGATTCTGTGATATTTTCTTCCAGCCGGATCATCGTGGATTTAAAACCGATCTCCGAACAGGCCTTAACCTTGGCGGCGACATAGGTTTCACTCGCACCGTTATTCCCCACCAGGACAGCCGCGAGGTGCGGGATTTTTTTTCCTGCCGCTATCTGGGCGGCGACATCGACTTTAAGACTTTCTTTAATTGTTCTGGAAACAAGCTGGCCATCTAAAATTTGCATCGTGCAAAGGTAATTCAACCGTTTTAATACACCAGTCGAGGGGTGTTTTTACCCTCCGTCTATTTTTCATTCAATCTACATTGCCTTACCAAGTGGTTCAGGAAAGAGATGAAAGCGTGCGTCATGAAATGGACGGGATGGGCATTATTATTATTTTTTTATTCGGCAGGCGGGGCACAGACAGTCTCTGTGTTATCTGAAGATTATATCCTCACCACGGGTGCATACCGGATGCAGGATTTGGATGCATTTTCTTTTTTATCCAATCCTGCCTGTCTTGGAAATTTCAAAGGAGCTTCTGCCGGTCTGTCGATAGAAAGAAAATGGATGCTGAAAGAATTGGGAAACTACCGGTTTGCAGGCAGCGCCTCGGATGGGAGGAACGGGTGGGGTATTGCCCTGGGTTATGAAGGAGACGCAGACTATCACGGGGAAAGCGCCGTACTCGGATATGGCAAACAACTCGGCCGGTGGCAGATCGGTATACAGTTCGGTTACAGGCGCGGTGAAGCTGCCGGCTATGCTGCGGCGCATATGGCGTCTGCGGGATTGGGCATGAGGATTCAGTTGACAACATCCTGGCTACTCGGCTGGGAGACGGACTTGCCTGTATGGTCGGCCTATGGGAAAAACCGGCCGCTACGGATGCCTGCTGGCTTCGGCATCGGCATGGGTTATCAATGGCAGGAAGGTTTATTTCTGTCTGTGTCTATTCACAAAACTGAATCCAGTCCCGCCAGCCTGATTTGTTTCCTTGAATACCGCTATGCAAAACAACTTTTTCTAACGGTGGGGATTAGCAGTAGTGAAGCGGCGCCCTTTTTAAGGGCCGGATGGAAAAAGAACAGGCTGACAGTCCAGGTATATTCCACTTTTGTAGAACCCCTCGGTTTCAGTCCGGGATGTGAGTTGTTATGGGAAATTAAATCCGGCGGATCATGATACCCGGACTGATTCTTCTGATTTTTTTTCACATTGTTTTTTTATTGTCAGCAAGCGCCCAGACTGAAACTGAAAACCAGTCCGGAGAAGAACTGTGGGAAAATCTGGCAGAGAAAAATGATGCCGAACCTGAAAATGATGAAGCAGCGCTTGACCTGCAGGATCTGGCGGTTCACCGTCTCAATCTGAATGGAGTAAATGCAGAAGAGCTTTCGCGGCTGCACATGCTCAATCCTTTGCAGGTCCGGAATTTCATCAGCTACCGCAGCCTGCTTGGACCTTTAATTAGCATTCATGAGTTACAGGCTGTTCCGGGATGGGATCTCGAGACTATTCATGATGTACTTCCCTATGTGGTTGTACGACGTGATGAATCCCTGTATTCAGCCCTGCGGGAACGATGGAACAAAGGGGAATCTTCTTTACTTTTCCGCGCATCACAGACGCTGGAAAAATCCAAGGGTTTTCTTCCGCCTGTCACATCCACGGCTTCTTTTTATGAAGGGAGTGCGCAGAAAATATTTTTGAGGTATACATATCACTTCCAGCAGTTGCTTCTCTATGGGTTTACGGCAGAAAAAGATGCCGGCGAACCCTTTCTTCGCAGCGCGCAGCGTTATGGATTTGACTTTTATTCCTTTCATTTTTTCATGCGGCAAAACGGTCTGTTGCGTGCGGTCGCACTGGGCGATTTCGCAGTAAATTTCGGACAGGGTCTCATTCAATGGCAGGGACTCGCTTTTTCAAAGAGTAGTCAGGTGCTAAGCATCAGGAGGGAAGGAGAAAGCATTAGACCGTACCGGTCGGCAGGTGAATACAATTTTCACCGCGGTATAGCCGTCAGCCTGCAGAGAGGAAGATGGCAGTCGAATCTTTTTCTGTCTTATCAGTACCTGAGTGTTCATGCGGCAAAAGACAGTACGGATCAGGATGTGTTCAGCTCCTTCCAGGAGAGCGGTTACCACCGGACAGCATCCGAAGAGGCCAACAGAAACAACGCGGGCCAGTTTTCTGCCGGAGGAAATCTTCGTTACAGCGGAGCCGGATTCCAGCTTGGAATAAATGCCGTGCATTTTATATTCAGCCGCTCGCTACAAAAAGCAGAAAGACCCTATGCTTTGTACGCGCTGAAGGGGAAGTCGCTGACAGACATCAGCGTTGACTACAGTTACAGCTTTCATAATCTTTACCTGTTCGGTGAAATGGCAAAGGATATTGCGGGAAAGATGGCGACTATACAAGGCGCCCTCCTCAGCGTTGACGAAAGAATCAGCCTTTCTTTCTTGTACAGGAACATCCCGGCTGCTTTTCATTCGCTCTATAGTAACGCTTTTACTGAAAGCAGTAAACCTGTCAATGAGGAAGGATTTTTTTCCGGTTTGCAAATAAAATTCGGGAATGGTTTGTTGCTGAATGCGTACCACGACAGGTATTCCTTTCCGTGGCTCCGGTACCGGGTGGATGCCCCTTCTTCCGGCCGGGACTGGCTGATCGGACTGGAATACGGGCCTTCAAAAAGCTGGAAGGTTTCGATTATTTACAAAAACAGTATGAAACCGGTAAACGGGCAGGATCAGGATGGCCAGATGCCGCAACTTGTATATCCGGTCCGGCAACGGTGGAGGATGGTTTCGGAAAGCCAGATCTCAAGATCCCTGACTTTCAGGTTCAGGGCGGAGCTGGTCAGGATAACAGGCGCGAAGAAGACAGTAGATCACGGTTTTCTGGGATCCCTTGGGCTACGGTTCGCAAGACCGCATTCCTCTTTTACGGGAGGCATTGAAATGTTTGAGACAGACGACTATGCGTCACGGATTTATATGTATGAACCGGATCTCCTGTATGCCATTTCCCTTCCCGTTTTTTACGGCCGCGGACTTCATTATTTTGTAGGGCTGCAGGGAGACGCGGGCCGCCTCCGCTTTCTTCATGGAGGGCGGATTCATATCACAGGATGGCTCAAATGGGAACAGGGATTTTATCCGGGTGTTGTTTCGATTGGCAGTGGCCTCGACGAGATCATGGGAAACCACCGTTCGATGCTTAAGATCCAATGGATGGTCCTTTGGCGCTGACGCATTTAAAGCGCGGATTATCTTATTTTTGTACAAATTAAATCTACTGCCATGCCGGAGCAGCCCAATAACCAGTTAAACATCGAGATTAGTGAGGAAGTAGCCGAAGGCGAATACGCTAATCTGGCAATTATCACTCATTCGCACGCTGAATTTGTCATTGATTTTGTGAATGTAATGCCCGGTACGCCCAAGAGCAAGGTAAAGTCCCGTATCATTTTTACACCCCAGCACGCCAAGCGCTTTATGAAGGCACTTACTGAAAATGTTCTCCGGTTTGAAGGTACCAATGGTAAGATCCAGGACCTGGAAGACGTTGCCCTTCCCCTGAATTTCGGAGGCCCGACGGCCCAGGCCTAAGCTCCTTTTTTGATCGATGTTTTGTTCCAGTTCAGCGGTTCAAAAGCCCCGTTTGACATCCGGAAAGCTTCCTTTGGCTTCAATCCTTATTTCTTGAGCTGTATCAACATATTATAAATTAATATGTGAGCAGAATATATGATTGTGTTTAAAAAATGATAAAAATCAAGAAATTATCATTATATATAATTTTATGTAATTTGAAATGGGATCTATTGAAATGCAAAGAAATAGGCCTATTAAATTAAAATATATTTAATAAAAAGGCAACATTTTGATAATCTATTCAATCCTGTGGCAAACAAATTCGAAACCGTAAATATGCCCAATCTCACCCCTTCAGGGGGTGATTTTTGATATTTGTGAATATCTCAATTTGTAAACTTCTGATAAGTACTTATTTGCACTCAGCCCTGATTCAGAGGGCTTTTCATTGCTTGCAGCGAAAGCGGATTTGATGTTGTCTAATCAAGAAGTGGGGGGTTTTTAACAATTTTTTTTGTTGGATATAAAACTTCCCTAATTTACACGCTCTAAATTCAAAATTCACAGTCACATGAGAAAATTTCTAACACTGTTAGCGGTGCTAGTGCTTTTGGGCTCATTAGCATTTTCACAATCTGAGATTGTTACCGGCAAGGTGACGGATCAGGCTGGCCAGCCGATCCCCTTTGCAACGGTCAGAGTTAAGGGTACAAAGATTGGAACAAGCGCTGATGCAGACGGTAATTTTTCGATTAAAGCCGATCCCAACCAGACCCTGGTTATCACGGGAACAGGTATTACATCCAAAGAATTTCCGGTAGGTGCAGGTAAGAACCTGGCGATAACGGTAGACCGCGCCAGTACGAATCTTTCCGAAGTGGTAGTCACCTCCCTGGGTATCCAGCGGCAGGAAAAACAGCTTGGTTATGCCACATCTACTATTAACAACAAGACCTTAACACAGGCCAAGGCGGTCAATATTGCCCAGGCCCTGAACGGTAAAGTGTCCGGTCTGAACGTTACCACGGTGAACAGCGGCGTGTTTGAAAACGCCAAGATCAATATACGTGGTATCCGCTCCCTGACGGGTAATAACCAGCCGATGCTGGTGGTAGACGGAGCACCCACCCCGCTGGGCTATCTCTCCTCCATTCCTCCTGATGACGTGCAGGATGTGACCATTTTGAAAAGTTCCGCTTCCGCCGCCCTCTATGGCCCGGATGCGGTGAACGGCGTTCTGATCATCACCACTAAAAAAGGTACAAAAAGACCGACCGTTACCCTGAATGCTACCGTTCAGGCCCAGAACGTTTCGTTCTTCCCCAAACTGCAGCGTCAGTTCGGTATGGGTGCAGGTGAAATCGTGGATGCCAACGGAAACCTGGGATATGTGTCTTACGAAAACCAGCAGTACGGTCCAAGATTCGATAACTCGATCCAGCCGATCGGTCCGGTCCTGGAAGACGGATCACAGCAGTCTGGTCCTTATAATGATGCACATTACAACGACAAACTTCATTTCTATAATACGGGCCTCACCCAGCAATACTCCGTTTCTGTCGCAGGTGAAGACTTTTACCTGAGTGTGGAAGACGCGCAGATCAAGGGTCTTGTTCCGGACGACAAAAACCACCGTACCAGCTTCCGTTTTAACGGCGGGAAGACGATCGGGCGTTTCAGCGTTCAGTACGGACTGAACTATGTGTTGTCTAATTATAATGTAGTGAATGAAGCCGGGTTCCAGAATTCATTCCCCAACGCATACGATGGAGGTCTTTTCTTCCTGGTTGAGCAGATCGGAAACAACATTCCGTTTAATACTTACTCAGACCTCAACAGCAAGTATGGTAACTTCTCTAATTACTATAATGAATTCGCTGTTAACCCTTACTGGCTTATCGCCAATATCCGTTCCATCGGATCTACCAGCGACTTCCTGGCTTATATAACAGCTAATTATAAAATCTTACCGTGGATGACAGGTACACTGCGCCTGAGCGGAGACCTGAGCTTCAATTACAATTCCAACACCAATGCGCCGGTTGTCGTTTCAGACTGGGCCATTGCCAACCGTAATGCCACGCAGTATTCTCCACAGAAGGGTTCGGTACTGAACAGCGACGGTTATGCTTCCCGATACAATATTGACTACTTTATCAGCGGTCAGCATAATTTCTCCAAATCCTTTTCGGTCAACTATACCCTGGGTGGAACAACCCGCGAGAACCTGACCAAGAATGTGGCCGTAGGCGGAAATAACCTGGTAGTGCCCTACCTGTATAACGTAGCGGTGCGCAGCGGCGATGCCAACGTGCCCATTTATCAGGGAGCTACTGCCAATACTATTTTTGGTAATAACTACTCCATTGAATCCAGGCTGGTATCCGCTTACGGATCCGTAACCATGGGATTCAACGACTGGATCTTCCTGGACCTGACCGGACGTAACGACTGGGACAGCAGACTGCTTCCTCAAAACCGTTCTTTCTTCTATCCTTCAGCTAACGTCTCCTTGGTTCTTTCAGACGCATTGGAAAGCCTGAAGAACAGCCACTATATCTCTTTCCTGAAAGTACGTGCTGCGTACTCCAAATCCGGAAACGTGAACCTGGCTCCATACTCCCTGAATTCAACCTATTCTCAGAACCAGGGTTTCCCGTACGGATCTGTAGCAGGTTTTACTGCTGATGATGTGATCCCCAACCAGAATCTGAAACCGGAATTTGTCAATACAACAGAAGCTGGTATCGAAATAGGTTTGCTGAACAACCGGATCAACCTGGAAGGCAGTTACTTCTATTCAAAAAGTACAAACCAGATCCTGCAGGTAAGCCAGTCATTTGCCACGGGTTATCCCGTAGGTCTTGCTAATGCAGCAGACTTCGACAACTACGGTGTGGAAATGGACATGAGACTGACTCCGCTTGTTAATATCGGCAAGGGCAGGATCGACCTGAGAATGGTAGCAACTTATAATGACAATAAAGTAACGAGCACACAGGGTAATATCCCCGTCGTGATCGGTGGTACCAGCGGATTCATTCAGAATGCTGCCGGTGCACCAACCGTTAACATGCTGGCCACTGTAGGCGCTCCCGCCTTCCAGTTCCAGATGACAGACTATGAAAGAGATCCCGCTTCCGGTAAAGTAATCATCGATCCGGTTACCGGTTATCCCTCCGTTGCCCAGGCAATGGTTGTGAAAGGAAGAGCACTTCCTCTGTGGATTATCGGTATCACGCCTTCCTACAGTGTAGGAGATTTCTCGGTAAACATGACCTTTGAATACAAAGCCGGATACAATTTCTATTCCGGTCTCGGACCTGATGCCGACTTTGCCGGTATCTCTTCAAGAACCGCTGAATACGGAAGACAACGTTTTGTGTTCCCGAACTCTGTTTATCTGCAGGACGGAAAATATGTAGACAATACCAACATCATGGTGCAGGACGGAAACTACGGTTTCTGGACAGGCGCCAGTACCAACACAGGTGTAGCTACCAACTACTTCGCCAGTGCAGCTGCCTGGAGATTGAGAGAATTGAATATCTCTTATAACCTGCCCACCAAATGGCTTGGAAATGGCAACGTTTTCAAAAGACTTGTCGTAAGTTTTGTAGGGAAAAACCTTTTCCTGTGGACGCCTGCTTCCAACCAGTGGGGTGATCCGGAATTCAACTACTCGACTACCGGTAATACATTCGGTTTAGCGAGCGGATTCCAGACTCCTGCTTCAAGGGTATTTGGTGGATCATTAACAATTGGATTCTAATTCTTTTAATTCGAAATAAATGAGAAACAACAAGATTCTTCTAAAGCTCGCCCTGGTGGCATTCACACTGGGAAGCTGTAATAAGTACCTCGACGTTAATACGGACCCGAACCGGCCAACGGACGCCAATATCACTCCTGAGCTGATCTTCACTCAGGCTGAAGCTGCCGTCGCCTTCAGGACCACGTCTAACACGTATACTTTGTTCCTGAATCACTGGGTGGGCTATTCCGCACAGAACGGAACTTTCGCACCGCAGCAAAATGAAATCACTTACAATATCGATCAAAGCTTCGCCAATGCCATTTTTGTATGGTGGAATGAAGTGCTGTTCGACCTGCACCAGGCTAAAGTCAAGAGTCTCGAAACAGGCAACAACGGGATTGCGGCTGCTTCAATGATTCTTACAGCCGACCTTACCCAGCAGCTGGTGGACCTTTACGGAAATATTCCTTATTCCCAGGCATTTAATGTTAATGCCTATCCGACTCCGGACTACGACAATGCGCAGGATATCTATAACGACCTCCAGGGTGTACTGGATTCCGCTATTCTTCTGCTGGGAACAGAGGCGCCTTCTTCCTTCGGAGCTTCTGATATTATCGCCGGAGGCAATCAGACACTTTGGATTAAGTTCGCAAACACCTTAAAACTCCGCCTGCTCATCCGTCAGTCAGAAGTTTCAGGTTTTGATCCTTCTTCTGAAATCTCCAAAATCACCGCAAACGGTGGTGTGCTGATGGCCGGTGAATCGATGAGTGTAAATCCTGGCTATGTAAATGATGTAGGCAAACAAAATCCTTTCTATGCCAATTTCGGTTGGTCTCCGACCGGAGTGGTAAACACTTCTTCTGACAATGCCAATAACTTTATCATCAATGCGCTGGGTAACGACGGAGATCCCCGTATTGAACGTTTCTTCTATCCAGTCGGTTTCGACGGGGCCAACGGATTTCTAGGTGCGGTTTATGGGGATGATATCTCCAATATTCCTCCCGCTTCCGGTCTTTCATATTTCGGACCCGGCGTAGTTGGTAATATCAACAGTGCGAATGCAGGAGATGGTACCGGCGCAGCTGCCAGCCAGTGGATCATGCCTTCTTATGAGAGCATGTTCCTTTATGCAGAAGCAGTTGAGCGCGGCTGGTTCCCCGGTACAGCACAGACAGCCTACGAAGATGCGGTGAGGGAATCCTTTATCTGGCTTGGTGTACCGGATGCGGTAAATTCAGCCAACACATATATGGCCAACAACGCCGATGCCGATTACACACAGGCGGGACCTACATTAGCGGAAAAAGTGAATTTCATAAACTACCAAAAGTATCTTGCGAACACCATGATCGACCCGGTGGAATCCTATTCTGACATCCGCCGTTTACCGAATATGATGCCAAGCGACGATTATATTTCGAAAGCATCGGGTAACTCGCACACTACGCTTCCGCTGCGCCTGCCTTATCCTTCCAGTGAGGCAACGACCAACGGTACTAACCTGGCTAAACAGGGTACGATCGATATTTATTCATCAAAGTTGTTCTGGGAACCATAAATGGAATACGCATTCTTTTAAGGTATAAAAAGTAAAAATTTAAATATGAAATTGAAGAATATAAAAAAACCATTGATCCTTGGCTCCCTGGTGTCCGTTGCCCTGACCGGATGTTTGAAGGACAATTATTACGACACACACCAGTCGCAGGCTTTTTCTGGTGGAACAACCCAGGTTATCAGTCTGGGCCTGAATGTGACCAGTGCGGATAACGTTGCGCTACTGGCTTACAATAACTCAGACAACGATACCACGGTAAATCTGGTGCCCGTTGAACTGGGAGGACCTAACGCCGCAAGTCAGGATGTTGTGGTGACCCTGGAAAATGCAGATGATATCGTAGACAGCACCAACACGGCTGACGGTTCAGATTTTGCCCTGAACACAGGGCAGATTGTAATCCCGAGCTTCCAGGTAACCATCCCTGCCGGCCAGAGGATCGGGTATCTTAAAGCTACATTTAAACCTTCATCTTTGATTGGAACCACATACGGTCTGGGCTTTCGTATCGTAAGTGTGGCTCAGCAGGGTTATGTTATCGGAAATCTTTCCCATGGCATGGCCATCGTTCTGATCAAGAACAAATACGACGGTAAATACAGGCTTACCCAGAAATCAGTGGGTTGGGGAGCTTACAGCGGATTTGCCGACGGAGTTTCTTATGTATGGCCATCGGCTATGGGTTTCAGAACCAAAGGAGCTTTGACCAATGGATTCGAAAATCCTTCCAGCGGAATTCTTCAGCCTATGTTTCTCGTTGGTGGAGGTACTTCAGCCCTGGGTGCTACAGATCCTGCCTTCACCTTTGATGCTTCCGACAAGCTGGTTAGTGTTACCAACGATGCTCCGGATGACGGAAGAGGTCGTCAGTTTGTAATTAATCCGGCAGTTACTGACAGCCGTTATGATCCGGCAACAAAGACCATCTACATGGCTTATATTGGTAGCCAAAATGGTCGTCCACCGAACTATCTGTATGACACACTCGTTTATATCGGACCACGCTAAACAATAAGGTTTACTTACTATAGAATGCCGCACCTCCGGGTGCGGTATTTTTTTGCCCCAAGCTTCCAGCCATAAACCATTTACCATACACTATAAACCATAAACGCCTACAACAGTCCTTCATCCGCAAAACTGAAGTAACCCTCCCGGCTGACGATGATATGATCGATGACCCGGATATCGAAATACCGGGCCGCTTCCCTGATCTTATGCGTAAGCTCTTCATCCGCCTTGCTGGGCTTTAAATTTCCCGAAGGATGGTTATGGCAAAGGATCATATTCACGGCATGAAATTCCAGTGCCTTGCGGAGAATAAGCCGCGGATCAGCCACCGTTCCGGTAATACCACCCTGACTGATCTGCTCATAGTGGTTTACCCGGTTGGCCTGGTTCAGAAAAACGACTGAAAAGACCTCCCTGCTTTCGTCCTGCAGTAAGGATCTCAGGTAGGCCGCCACACCCCGGCTGTCTTTCATTACCACTTTTTCCAATGCGCCGGCACTGAAACGCCTCCTGCCAAGTTCCATGGCAGCCAGGATCACGGCGGCACGGGCCTTTCCAATACCGCTGATCTTCAGAAGGTCCTGGATTTCCAGGCGACCCAGCTCATTGAGGTTGTTTCTAACAACGGAAAGAAGCTGGCGGGCCAGGTCAACTGCATTGTGCTCGCGTGTTCCCTGGCCGATCAGTATGGCGATTAACTCGCTGTCAGTCAGGCTGCCAGTAGTTTTACGAAGTAATTTTTCCCTTGGCCTGTCACTCACCGCCCAGCTCTTTAAAGAGTAGTTTTCCGCTTGCATACCTTAATGGTATGGCTTATTTTTAAATCTTTCAATCCCCTGTTCGTGTGATTTCAGAGATGAAAAAGCGGACAGTCATCCTAGAAAAAACTAAAGTAAAATCCATGAAACCTAGATCCACATTGTCTGCTATTGGAGGCTGGAACTCTTTCTTCTTTTGCCTCGGCATGTATTTCGTCGCCCTCTTTTTCTCAATTTTTGTATGTTCTTCCATTTTTTACGTCATGAACGGTAGCAGGAATTCTAAATCCGTAGCGGCCGAAAAATCGAATACCCGTACCGAACTGGTAGCTTCGGTAAAGTAATTTTTTAAAGCATTAAGGAATTAAAATCTTCATACGGCAGCAGGCCTGAGCCTGCTGCTTTTTTCGTTTCCATAGTATTTTACCAATATCGTATTTAGCTATGGGATCCGCTGATTTTGAGAGGCTCCCGGCATGAAGGGTTCGGCTTTCTCCCTATCTTCGCCACAACTATCATTTTATGGAGGGAGTAGCTAAGATTTTCTCCGGAAACGGATCCCAGTATCTCGCAGAAAAAATTACCCGCCGGTACGGAACCAGTCCTGGAAAGATAACCATACAGCATTTCAGCGATGGTGAAATCCAGCCCATATTTAATGAGAGTGTAAGGGGAGACATGGTGTTTCTTGTGCAGAGCACCTGTGCACCCGCAGAGAACCTGATGGAGCTTCTGCTGATGATCGATGCCGCCAAAAGAGCATCCGCCTACAAGGTGGTTCCTGTCATTCCCTATTATGGTTACGCACGCCAGGACCGGAAGGACAAACCACGCGTAGCCATTGGCAGTAAGCTGGTAGCCAATATGTTAGTGGCAGCCGGGGCAGACCGGGTAATTACCATGGACCTCCACGCGCCCCAGATCCAGGGCTATTTCGATATTCCCGTGGATCACCTCGACAGCTCCGCCATTTTTATTCCCTACATAGAGAATCTTCAGCTGGAAAACCTTACCTTTGCGGCCCCTGACGTAGGAAGTGCCAACCGGATTCGGGAGATTGCTTCTTATTTTAACGCAGAGATGGTTATCTGCGACAAACACCGTAAAAGAGCGAACGAAATTGCGAGCATGGTGGTGATCGGGGATGTGACAGACCGGGATATTGTGCTGATCGACGATATCTGCGATACCGGCGGAACCCTGGCCAAAGCGGCCGGTCTGCTAAGGGAAAAAGGAGCGAGAAGTGTGAGGGCACTTTGTACTCATCCGGTGTTAAGCGGCAACGCCTACGCCAATATAGAGAACAGTGTGCTGGAAGAACTGGTGGTGTGTGATACCATCCCGCTCCGCCAGAAGTGTTCGAAGATCAAAGTGCTGAGTGTGGCTGAACTTTTTGCGGTAGCGATCCGCAATGCATTTGAAAACAGAAGCATCACCGGACTCTTCATTCACTCACAGCTCAGGAATAAATAGTTTTTTAAACCATCTATATATAACATGCAAACAATTACCATCGAAGGACAACTCAGGACCGGACTGGGCAAACAAGCCACCCGCCAACTCCGCTCTGAGGGAAAAGTGCCCGGTGTAATTTACGGGGGTGCAAGCGAACTGAATTTTTCAGCGCCTGTAACAGCTTTCAAGAGCCTTGTATACACACCGGATTTCCAGCTTGCTGAAATCAAACTGGAAGGAAAAACTTACCGCTGCATTTTGAAGGACATCCAGTTCGACAAAGTCACGGACGATCTCAACCACGTCGATTTCCTCGAACTGGTGGAAGACAGAAAAATCATCGCTACCATTCCGTTGAAATTTACCGGTGCCGCCAAGGGTGTGAAGGACGGAGGTAAACTCATCACCAAGATGAAGGCGCTTCGTATTAAAACGCTGCCTAAAAATCTGCGTGAAAATATAGAAGTCGACCTGACCAACCTCGAGCTGAACGGCAACGTGAGGGTTGAGGACGTGAAAGCGCCCGACTATGAAATACTGAATTCTCCAAGAATTCCCATTGCTTCCATCGTGCTGACGCGTCAGCTGAAACAGGAAGAAACTGCTGCTCCGGCCGCCGGTGCAGCACCCGCTGCTGGTGCAGCGCCTGCCGCAGGTGCAAAAGCTCCTGCCGCTGCTGGTGCCGCTGCTCCCGCAAAGCCGGCTGCAAAGAAATAGGTCACATCAGAATATCAGTAGGGCTGTTTTCGAAAGGAAACAGCCTTTTTTGTTTTGTTCCACAGTCGTGTCAGCGGCCGGAGCAACGGTCAATAATACCTGATTTGTGCTTTTAATGATTTCATAGTCGCTTGCAACCGATTTCATTTCTACAGGAAAGGATTTGATTTAATGCTGAAAGGGAATTCATTTACTTTTGAGCATGTCGTCTTTTCTCATTGCGGGGCTTGGCAATATAGGGCCCGAATATATGGGCACACGCCATAATATAGGCTTTGATGTTGCGGACCTGCTGGTGTTTAAACATGGCGGCCGGTTTGAATCTGACAGGCTGGCTTATATCGCGGAAATAAATTTTCGCGGGAAAACCCTTACCTGCATCAAGCCCACTACGTATATGAATCTGAGTGGCAGGGCGGTCCGGTACTGGATGGAAAAAAAGAAAATTCCCCTGGAGCGGATACTGGTGATCGCTGACGATATTGCATTGCCACTTTCGAGAATCAGGCTGAGGGGTAATGGATCGGCCGCGGGTCACAATGGCCTGAGAAGCGTTTCGGAAGAACTGCAAACGGAAAACTACCCCCGCCTGCGATATGGCGTGGGTAATCAGTTTCCCCGGGGAATGCAGGTGGAATATGTGCTGGGAAGCTGGGCGGCAGAAGAAATTCCTCTTATCAAAATTAAAAACGAAAAAGCTGTACAGATCGTGGAAAGTTTTGTATTTATGGGGCTTGAAAGAACCATGAATGATTACAACAAAATATCCATAACTATATGATTTGTAATAGGGAATCATTACTTTAGCATCAAATTCCACCGGGCCCGCGCCCAATCCATCTCCTATGTTTCAAGCCAGTGCCTTTCAAGGCAGGTAAAACAGAATCTTCTATTTAAAACCTTAATCGTATATGAAAATCTTTTGCGTCGGCCGCAACTATGCTGCGCACGCCGTTGAACTGAATAATGAAGTGCCGGATGAACCGGTCATATTCATGAAACCAAAGAGCGCACTTCTTCAGGCACATACTCCGTTTTATTATCCCGAGTTTACCAATGAGCTTCATTACGAATGCGAGCTGGTTTTGAGGATTTCGAAAAACGGAAAATATATCCAGGACCGCTTTGCATCTAAATACTACGATGCCCTCAGCGTAGGAATCGATTTTACTGCCCGCGATATCCAGGATGAACTCAAAGCAAAAGGACTCCCCTGGGAAAAAGCAAAGGCCTGGGACAATTCTGCTGCCGTCGGTAAATGGATACCGTTTCAGAACCTGAAAAATAAAAAAGACGTCAACTTCGGCCTTTATAAAAACAAGGAACTGGTGCAGCAGGGAAAGTCCAGCGATATGCTGAACAATTTCGACAGCATCGTAGCCTATATCTCTACTTATTTTTCCATCAACATCGGAGACCTCATCTTCACCGGCACACCCGCTGGTGTCGGCGAGTGTGTGGTAGGGGATGAACTGGAAGCTTTCATCGAAGATGAAAGTATGCTTTCGCTGGAAATCAAATAATAATTGGGAAATTGGACGACGAAAGGTGAGCCGGCTCAAGACCAGGCCTCCCGGTTACGATCTTCAAAACAGATTCGATGGATGTTTCCATTTCCCTCCGTGCTTACCATTTGATATCCCTTGCGCGCGCCATGGCGGAGACCTATGAAAAAAACCGCGCTGTATGCAAATACGTGCATTCCGTTTCCACCGGTCATGAAGCCATTCAGCTCGCGACCGCTTTTCACTTACAAAGACAGGATTGGGTAAGCCCTTACTATCGCGACGAGAGCCTGCTACTCGGTCTCGGTTTCGATCCTGAAATTCTCATGCGCCAGCTCCTGGCCAAAGGCAATGATCTGTTTACCGGAGGCCGTGCTTACTATGCGCATCCGAATCACCGGTCAGAAGATAAACCCTCCATCATTCATCAGAGCAGTGCAACGGGCATGCAGGCCATTCCGTCTACCGGTCTCGCACAGGCGATCCGCTACCTCGAACAATCCGGCAAAACAGATAACCGGCCGCTCGTACTCTGTTCCCTAGGAGATGCAAGTGTTACGGAAGGGGAAGTAAGTGAAGCCTTTCAGTTTGCCGTCCTAAAAAAATTGCCCATTGTATTTCTTGTGCAGGATAATGACTGGGGAATAAGCGTATCCTCAGATGAGTCGAGGGCTATGGACGCTTTTGATTATGCGGGTGGCTTCAGGGGCATGGAAAGAGTGCGTGTCGACGGCGCCGATTTTGAATCTTCCTACCATTGTATACGGCAGGTTTTCCAACAGGTACGTGCGAACAGGAATCCATGGGTGATCCAGGCACGCGTGCCCCTGCTGACCCATCATACAAGTGGTGTGCGGATGGAAGCGTATCGATCGGAAGAAGATCTTATGAAACATCGGGCGGCCGATCCACTTTTCCAGATGAAAAAACTTCTGCAAAAACAAGGCGTCACGCAGGAGCGTCTCGCAGAAATTGAATCCCATGCGCAGAACGAAGTGGCCATTGCTTTTGAAAAAGCAGTACAGGCACCCGATCCAGATCCGCAATCAGCCGGTGACTACATTTTTATACCTGCGGCTGTAACGGAGGAAACGGGCATCCGGTCTCCCGATGGCGCAAAGAAAATTCCGATGGTGGATGCCGTCTTATATGCACTCCGCGAGATCCTCGAAGATTTTCCTGAAGCGGTTTTCTACGGACAGGATGTAGGACGGAGACTCGGTGGTGTATTTCGTGAAGCCGCCACGCTGGCAGCGCAATTTGGTGATGAGCGCGTGTTCAATACGGCGATTCAGGAAGCCTACCTGATCGGTTCCACAGTGGGAATGAGCGCAGCGGGATTGAAACCCATCGTGGAAATCCAGTTCGGAGATTATATTTTTCCCGGATTCAACCAGCTGGTCTCCGAGATTTCAAAATCATGCTACCTGAGTTGCGGCAAATTTCCTGTGCAGACCCTGATCCGTGTACCCGTGGGCGCTTACCAGGGCGGAGGACCTTACCATAGCGGCTGTATTGAAACAACCCTGCTTTCGGTGAAAGGAATTAAGGTTGTCTATCCTTCCAATGCGGCTGATATGAAGGGTCTGATGAAAGCAGCCTTTCTAGATCCGAATCCTGTGATCATGCTTGAACATAAAGGCCTTTACTGGAGCAAGGTTCCGGGAACTGAAGAGGCAAAGACATTTGAACCATCCCGAGACTATGTGATTCCGCTGGGGAAAGCGGCGGTGGCATTGTCAGCCTCGTCAGAATCTATCGGGCGTGGCGAATCAGCGGTAATTATCACCTATGGAATGGGTGTACATTGGTCCCTGTCTGCCGCAAAAAATTTCCCCGGGCAGATTGAAATTATCGATCTGCGAACCCTTTTTCCGCTGGACGAAGAAATGATAGCTGAAGCAGTTCAGCGCCATGGAAAATGCCTGGTGCTGACAGAAGAACCGCAAAATAATTCCTTCGCTGAAGCAATGGCCGGAAGAATTTCAAAAAGCTGTTTTCACTGGCTGGATGCCGCTGTTGAAGTGCTGGGTGCACTCAACGTGCCCGCGATTCCTATGAATATCGGACTGGAACAGGCTGTTCTGCCGAATGCTTCCAAAGTCACGGATAAAATCAGGGGACTACTCAATTCCTGAGCCGGCATTATGGAATTAAAAAAATCCCGTCTGCATCACCGGATTCTCAGAAACAGATTTTTTACATGAAGCGCTAAGATGAATCCCTGCCAGGCCGCCCCTTATTGTCTGGCGGATCCCTGTCGACTGACTTCACCCGGAAAGAAGGACTTACATAATCTTCCGGCAGGAAATCATCCGGGACGGTAGACTTGTTTCCGTCGCGGACATAATTATAATGCGCCGACATGATTTCCACGCCGGCTTCATTAAACGCATCCTGGATGTTTTGATGCAAAAAAGAATAGGTCAAATGCTGACGATTCGCTTCGCGCGTATACGCATTGATCTGATAGCAGATATAAAAATCACCGAGACTGATTTGAAAAACAAAAGGTATTGGTTCCTTCTCGATATTTTCTGTATTCAGGGCAGCCCTGATCAGCAGCTCATGGACTTTTCTCCACGGAGTATCGTATCCAATGGTAACCTGGGTATGGATGATCAGTCCGCTCTCCCTCGCCACCGCACTGTAATTGATGATATTTCCACCCATAACGTTTGAATTCGGAATGGAAACTATTTCATTTTTTATGGTTCGTATCCGCGTAACCAATAAAGATTTTTCCACCACGTCGCCTTCAATATTCGTCATCCTTACCCTGTCTCCGATTTTATATGCCCGCATGTAGGTCAATACGAGTCCGGAGACCACATTGCCCAGTGCGCCGGCTGAACCAAAAGTTACCAGTACGCCGATAAAAACGGAAACCCCTTTGAAGATCTGGGAATTGGATCCGGGCAGGTAGGGAAATATGGCGATGAGAGAAAAGGCAAGCACGAGAATCCGGATTATCTGATAAGTCGGATTGGCCCAGTCTACATAAAATCCGGGAATCTTCAACGCGCCTCTCTGAATTTCCGATTTGAAATAATAAAGGATTTTCAACAGATAGCGGAAGAAAATGACAAGTATAATGATAGTGATCAGTTTCGGCAGGTAGGCGACCATCGAGTGGAGAATACCCATAACCGGGTTGGTAAAATAGGAAACCAGTTTTGGCCCGAGGCCCACCGTGTAAGGAAAAATGCCGAACATGATCGGGAAGGTGAAATAGATGGCAAGCAGAATCAGGAACCACTTCACAAACTTCACAAGGGTTATCAGTACGGTTGCCTCACGTTGAATATCCAGGAACTGATAGCCACTGATTCGGATTCCTTTTATCCTTTTTCCTTTTTGTTTTTCGATGCCGGACTGGATCCTTCGGAACAGCCGGTTGATCCCGTAAATAAAAAGTATCAGGATGATCAGTACCAGTAATGCGGTAGCAATTTCACGTAATCTGGCAGGCAGGCTGCGTTCTGATTTATAACGTACAACGGCATCGGCGATAAGTTCCCTGTACTGATTCGCCAGTTTATTCCTGGGGGCATTCATCCAGATCCCGTCAAGGTCGGATATGCTGGTGATAAGTGTAGACCGGTAGACAATGTCCGTGGTAAATTCCGACTGGATAACCCGGAGCGAATCCGGTTCGAAATAGTAATCTTTGGTTAAACTGTGAATCCTGGGGGATACCAGCATGCTCCTTTCCATCGGAGACAGGCTGCCCAGATTCGCATAAATTCGAAAAAGCGTATCATTTCCAAGGACGACGGGATATCCGTCGATCAATGCATGCAGGGAATCAACCCGCTGGCGTTGAGCGACCCGCCGAAGGGAGTCCCGGTACGCGAGTTCATCGCGTTCCGTGGTCAGTTCCGATTTTCTCTTGTGATCGTTGTCGCCCAGTGTTATCAACTCCTGCCTCAGCTTTTCCATGCGTGTGGAGTCATCCGACTGTTCTATCAGAAGGGCCCGCATTTCTCTTGTCTGCGTGGTCAGCAGGGCGTTTTTTACAGAATCGGATAAGTTAGTTCTGCCGTTTGGCACCACAGCCGGTTTCTTTCCTGTATCGGACTGGCCAACTGCTGTGAGTATACCGCACAGGATGAAGCCACACAGAAGGACGATCCGAATACTTTTTCCTTTCATTGCAGAGGCATTTTAATCCATCTCAGGGCTCATAACGGAAACTGACTTTCTGATCTCCGATCATCAGGTCAAACTCTCCGGCTTCTGTGATCGTTTTCAAATCTGCATTCACAAAAGCCAGGTCTTCTTTCCCCAGGGTGAAGGTTACGGTTTTCGATTCTCCCGGTTTTAAGTCTATTTTTTTAAATGCACGCAGTCTTTTCATGCTGGGCGTGATGCTCGCATATTGCTGATGGGTGTACAGGTCGATGCTGTGCTTGCCTTCGCGTTTTCCGGTATTGGTTACCGTTATACTGGCCGTCAGGGTTTCTGAGCCTTTCAGCACCGTGGAACTCAGTTTAACCGGGCTATAGGAAAAGCTGGTGTAGCTAAGGCCCCAGCCAAAAGGATACAGGGGATTGTAGCCGTCCCAGGTCATATCGGAATTGAAGATCTCCCTTACGTCTTCTGTGTGCTTTCTGTCGTACAATACGAACTCGCCTGAATAACGCGGATAAGAATAGGGGAGGATACCGTTGGGATTATAGTCTCCAAACAGCACATCCGCCACGGCTTCCGCCGTTTTCTTACCTGACCAGTAGGCCATCAGGATGCCCTGGGCCAGCGGCTCAATTTGGGTGATCAGTCGCGGCCTGCCTTCGGTCAGCACCAGGATAACCGGTTTTCCGGTGGATGCGGCGGTACGCACCAGTGCCACCTGATTTTCGGGAAGTGCCAGGTCATGTATGACGCCCGGACTTTCGGCATAAGCGTTCTCGCCGATGCATAGGACAATGAGGTCGGCATCGGCTGCTGCCGCCCGCAGTTTCGCGGTGTCATAGTTCTCCGGTTTGTCAAATCCTTTTACGGAAAGGATGGTCGTTTTGCCCCCCGTTTTCTGGGAGATGGTTTCGCCGATGGTTTTGCTGTCGGCCGGATAATACTGCTCCTGGTTCCCCTGCCAGGTATATGACCAGGCGCCGTTCAAAGGAGCAATGCTGCTGGCAGAAGGCCCTGCTACCAGTACTTTTTTATCTTTTGCGAGTGGCAGGATATTGTTTTGATTCTTCAGCAGGGTCATTGCCTCGTGTGCGGCGTTCAAAGCGGCTTCCTGGTATTCAGGCCGGCCGAAATTGGCTTCCGTTCCTTTTTCAGGATAGGGATTGTCAAAGAGGCCGAGACGGTATTTGAGCGTGAGTATGCGCTTAACGGCTTCGTCGACCCGGCTTACGGGCACTTCATTTTTTTGAACAGCTTCCTTCAGCAGGTCGAAGAAGGAATAATCTGAAGGCACCATACTCATATCCACTCCCGCATTGATGGCCAGCACCACGGCCTGCCGCGGTGTGTTGGCTACAAGGTGGCGCGTATGCAGCCGGATAATGTCTTCCCAGTCAGTTACCACTACGCCTTCAAATCCCATTTCTTTTCTGAGCACATCAGTAAGCAGGTATTTGCTCGCATGCACGGGTACACCGTTGATCTCGCCCGAATTGATCATGATGGTGGCAGCGCCGGCTTTAATCGCGTCATGAAATTGCGGAAGAAAATATTCCCTCAGTTCGATTTCCGGAACGTACGAAGGCGTGCGGTCTTTGCCTGTACGCGGCATGGAATAAGCAAGGTAATGTTTCATGCAGGCGGCTACGCCTTTAGGATCGCTGAGTCCTGCTTCCTGGTAAGCTTTTACCGCAGTGGATCCCATAAATCGTCCCATATAAACGTCTTCGCCAAAAGTTTCGGGGAAACGTGACCAGAGCGGCTGGCGGCCACAGTCAAGCACTGGTGCAAATTCCCAGCGGACGCCGGAGGCTCGCAGTTCATTGGCGGTTATATGGGCAGCCAGGGCTACCAGCTCCGGATTACGGGTCGCGGCCATGCCGATATTGTGTGGGAACAGGGTGGAATTGAGCGTATAGGTCTGTCCGTGCATACCGTCGAGTCCGTATACGACCGGGATCTTCAACCTTGATTTTTTGGCTTCATCCTGAATCTGTGTCTGAATTTCCCGCCATTTCTCCATGGACAAAGCATGTGCGGTCGTATTGAGAATGCTGCCCACTTTGTAATCTAGGACAGCGTGGCGAAGGGCAGCTGTATCCAGATTGCCATCCTCGTTTGCCCATCCTCCTTTTGCAACGACGGCAAGGGTCACCTGGGTCATCTGGCCGATTTTTTCATCCAGGGTCATCCCGGCGACCAATTTGTCGACTTTTTGTTTGATGTCCGTCGTCTGGGCATGAAGGTTAGAAACTGAAATCAGAAGAAAAGCAGCAATCAGTCGTTTGAAGGTCATGGGGATTGTTTTGGTAAGGGACTTTGGTGAAACGGTAAGGTATACTAAGGTAAAACCATTTCAAAAGAATAGAAAGGATAATCTACGGCGACGGTGGGGTGAAGTAACGGTAAAATGTCCGTTTTGGGCTCTCACAGACGATTCCATCTATACAGTACGGGCACTTCGGCGATTGTCTCCCTCCGGCGGACGCCGGATCACGTTTTCGTGATTACATTTATGGCTGAATTAAATCCCATGCGAACAACCCCCGTCCAGGCCCCAGGTAAAAAATTGATCCTGCTCTTAGTTGCCGTTTGTTCAATTGAACGAGTTTCTGCACAGGCGCAATACGTTTCTTTTCGCATTGATTCGGCCATACGTGCCGGCATGGCTGCAAGGCAGATTCCCGGACTCCAGGTGGCCGTGGTGAAGTATGGCCTTGTCCTGAAAAAAGGCAGCTATGGATATGCCAACCTCGAAGACCGTGCACGGGTAAATGACAGCACTTTATTTTCCATCGCTTCGATGAGCAAGGCTTTTACCGACGCGGGGATCCTCCTGCTGATGGAAGACGCCAAACTGGATATTGACGATCCGGTCAGCAAATATTTCGATTCCCTGCCCCCTGCCTGGAGTGGAATAACCATCCGCCAGTTGATGAACCATACTTCGGGCATACGCGACGACTGGGAGGAAGGCAATGACTTTTTCTACACCAGGAAAACCGACAGCGCTTTTTTTAATGAACTGGTAAAGTCACCTCTTAAATTCAAACCGGGTGAAGCGGTTGGTTATGGCTGCGGCCCCTTCGTGCTGGGCCTGATCATCTCCAAAGTGTCAGGGCAACGCTATGAGGTTTTCATGAAAGAACGGATCTTCGATAAACTGGGCATGACGCACACGCTCATCAACAATGCAGACAGCATCATAGCAAACCGTGCACAGGGATACCGCAGGAAGGACAGTGTGATCGTCCACGGGGTATCCATTTCCCCTGCGGCCCAGGCAAGAGGCGATGTTGGTGTACTCACGACCGCTACCGACATGCTGAAATGGTATGCCGCACTGCAGGACAGTTCCCTGCTCAAAAAAAGCTCACTGGATCTGATGTTCAGTCCGGGTATGCTCAGTGACAGTACTAAAACCTCCAGCGGATTCGGATGGTTTATTACCACCTTCCGCGATCACCTCCTGATGACGCACAGCGGAAGTTTTCGTACGGGATTCAATTCCGATATGATGATTTTCCCTGACGATCATGTGGGCATCATCGTGCTTTGCAATCTATGGGAGGGACATTCTTCGCAAATTGCCCAGGATATCATCGCACTTTTCAATCCCGACTATGCGCGCATTCCCACAATGGAAAAGATCGCCGACCCCGATACGGTACGCACCCTGCTGCTCCGGAGTTTTTTCACTGAGTTCGGGCTCAATGTGGACAGCACCCGGAAGATGGCGAAGGAACTACATATTCCTTACTACTTTATGGAGGAGGACCTCTCCCAGTTCCGCAATGTGGAAGAATTCAATTTTATCCGGGCCATCAAACCGGCCAGTCCCACCGCTGATATTTTCGGAGATGTGATCCAGGGAATTTATTTCTATGAAGTGAAATGCGCCGGACTTCCCAAAGCCTATTTTAGTTTCTACCTCAATCCAGAAGGGAAGGTGGTGTATATGGAATTCGAATAGGGGATGAAGGCTTTCTTATTCTTTTATTTTCAGGTCAAAAAGCAGGTCGTTATAGCCGGTAAGTTCTTCCCAAAGACCTTCATTGGCCAGCCTGATGGCGTACTCGGATCTGCCGGCGAGGGAGGGATATGGATCCGCTAACTGCATTAAAACTTTATAGTCTCCCGGTGGCGTATCCTTAGGAATCAGCAGGGTAATGCCGACTTCAGTATGGCCAGGATACCAAACCCTTGCATTGGTGCCGGTTTCAAATGAATATTCAGTTTCCGTTTGCTTATTCCGAAGGATGATCTTCGCCGGATAGGAGTTAAAAGGTGCCGCATATCCCGGATTGTCGAGATTGAAAGAGAAGGAATAATTCTTACCAATGGTGGCGGGGGCTGTGGGATGAACAGTCTGTTTAAGCACAAAACGATATCCCAGATTTCTCTTTATGCTTTCCATACACCCGCCCGACTGCCAGTCGTTGTTTACTTCATTATTATAGGCGCAGTTCAGAAAACTATAGTGCATGCTTCTCATTTCCGCCTGCACTTTTCCGGCCGGCTCACAATCATTCATCGGACTATAAGCATCATCACAGGTTTCGCCTCCTACGGGTACGTACTTACTGTCGTTGATAAAATAATCTTTCAGGGGTCCGGGTGCATAGGAGGGAGATGAAGAAGAGTTGCCGTAATCGGCGAACGTACCGTAATCGTCGGGCGACGAAATAAAACAGTCATTGTGAAAACCAATTCTTGCAGCAGCTGTCCCGTTGTAAGCCTGACCGGCGTTCAAACCGTCCATGCTGAGGGCAGCTCCCGGACCGCCCACATATCTTTGTTTCTGTTGTGGCGTCCTCACCTGGATCATCCGGTCCGGGGGCAACGCATCCAGCAATGCCGAAATCACGGTTCCCCTATCTATCCAGTTCTGATCAAATAGCTGACCCGCACCGTTCGAGGAAGGATCACCAAAATAATCACTATAATAATTTTCGCCCCAGGTTCCCACAAATCCCATTTGCATGCAGCTTATCACGTCTGCATTCTTTTGTAGTACCGGTTTTAGCTGGGCGATATGTGCCAGGACGATTTCTTTGGGGGCATCTCCGTAAGGCGGGCAGATAAATCCTTCGGGACATCCGCCACTATTGGAAGTGATGGTGTAAGTAAAACGCAAAACGATCTTCATGCCCGCATTCCTTGCGGTGGTAAAATCCTTCTCCATTGCGGAGAGCAATGATGTCGCCAGCGGTTGATTCGCAAATCCGGTGAGTATAATATTTCTGAAAATAAGGCTGCTGTAAACCGAATAGTCACCACCTTCGGCGGGCTGAAGTGTTCTCCATTTCCTTAGTTGTACAGCATCCAGTAACTCATAAGTGTCTGCGCTTGTTTCTGCAACGCGGTAAAAACCACGATCGGGATTGGGAAAATCTTCACTGCTTTCCTTGTATAGTATGGTTTCCTGCGAAACAGGATAAAGCAATGCAGGTTTGTCTGACTTCGAGCAGCCTGCAGAGAAAACCAGGAATATCGGTAAAAGGAGGGGATGAATGAAATTATTCATTCATATCCAGATAAAAAGCATCGCTGCCCTGATCAGGAGAATATCCCACAATGGCTGACCAGTCATTCGCCGCAACCTGAACTCCTATTTTCATTCCTTTGCTGGTGGAAAATCCCTTGACTTTACTACGTTTAATACCGAATTCAAATTTTAATATGCCTCCGCTCTCCTGATAGCTACCCAGGGTGTAGAAATCACTGATGCCTGCACCACCGTATCCGCCGAAATTGGCCTGATCATCTCCACTGAAATAATACGGATCCAGCCATCCGTCGAATATGGTGCCTTCTAATAACACTTCATAAGCGCCGTTCGGAATTTCGCCCGTCAGTAACCCGGTGCTCATATCGTTGTCGGCATCTATGTATAAATCGTAAATATTTCCATCCGCTTTGGTGGTTTGTTGCTCAAAATAGAAGTAAACATAGTTTCCGTCATAATCATACTTCGCCTTGATAAAATTACCTGAAACAGGACCGGCCAGAACGATGTTGTTCGCAACCGTATCCCAGTCCGCGAGGGAATTATCATCGAGTTTTACGCTGGACCCCTTTGAAATGTAAAGCACCGTAGAGGCCTCAGCCGAAGTGCCGGCGGAAGAAGTTGCCGTAAGTGTCGGTACAAATTTTCCCTTCGATGAATAGGTATGGGTCGGACTTTCTTCCGTGGACGAGCTGCCATCCCCAAAATCCCAGGAATAACTGGAAGCGCCGGTTGTCTGATTGGTAAACTTCACTTCAAATCCCTGGATATCCACCGTATAAAAAGGATCTGGCGCAGCGGCAGGAGTGTCCTTTTTGCAGGAAGATAAAAGGAGAAGCATTCCTGCACAGGTTGCAATGAAGATATTTTTATTATTCTGCATAACTGATTCAATTATGGATTTTGTGTACAGAGGGTGTTTGACTGAACTTCATCAATCGGTATATAATAAATGATACGCGGATTGGTGGGTTCTACAATTTCATTGGTATATCCTGTTGGTGTTTTACTGAGATCGATATCCGTTTCTTTCAATCCGGATAAATGATATCCCCAATAGGACCGGTCCATTTCGCGGTTATTGCGGTAGACATCTGCTGTACGATGTCCTTCAAAAGCCAGTTCAATCCTGCGTTCCTGCAAAACAAGGTCCAATGCTGAACTGCCGCCCGGAATCGCTCCGTTGTATAAGCTGTTTTCGAGTCCGCGGTTCTTGCGAATCTCATCCAGATCATTCAGCGCTTCCACATCATTGCCAAGTTTGGCATTCGCTTCCGCACGGTTCAGGTACATTTCAGCCAGTCGGAACATTATAGGTGAACTCAGGTTCGGGCTCCCGTCCTGAAAAGAAAATTTTGAAACATAATAGATGGGAATGCCATTCTTGGTTGCAACACCTCCGCTCCCGTCATCCAGGGCCGTGATATAGGACCAGCGGACATCCTCCGGGTGAGCCGACATCAGGTCGCGCAATGAGGTCGTGGCATATTCTTCTCCCCAGCCGCTGTTTCCGTCGCTGAACATCATTGAAGCGATACTTCCGAATTTACCATAGTCGTCCAGAGGGGTAAACGCAATACAAAAAATGGTTTCTGTACTGCCCTGTGCATTTTTAAAAAGATCCGGATAGGCATCGGCTGTTGCGAGCGAAAAATTTCCACTATTGATCACTTCACTGGCAGCAGTAATAGCGTTGGCATTGTCGGCCTGATAAAGGTATACCCTGGAAAGAAGGGCTTCTGCAGCTTCTTTTGTGGCATAGGTATTCCCGCGGGGCTGATTCATCAGACTGGCTGCCTTGGTGGCGTCGGCAATGATCTGCGCATACGTTTCCGCGACCGTCGATCTCGCTTTGAGCGACGGGTCAGATACTGACGTGCGCAGAATAATGCCGGGGCCTGAAGGATCCTGGGTGAAGGGTCTTGCAAAAGTTCGTGCAAGGTTGAAAAATGAAAAGGCGCGGAGAAAATAACATTCACCCAGTAATTGCTTTCTCGCTTCATCCGGTTCTTCGTTTTTCTCTACCGCATCAATCACCGTATTCGCATCGTTGATGATTTTATAAGAGATATACCAGAAGTACCTTGTGTTGGTCTGGGTTGGTGTATGATTCAGTGTGAAGCTCAGGAAAAGGGGATCTTCCGTCACCTGTCCGCAAACGAAATCATCACTGGCAAAATCACTAAGCTGAAAATACTGGCGCAGGTACATGAGGTTGTCGTCGCTGGTGCCGTTGAAGGTTACATGGTCCTTAAAAAGTGCATAGGCGCCATTCACCGCTTTTTCAAGTCCGTCGGTTGATCCGGTCAGCACGTCCGTGGTAATGGAATCGCTGGGAGCCACGTCTTTAACGCAACCCGTGTTCAGCAGACTGATTCCCGCCAGAAGGGCGGCAATTATTTTAGAATTCATGGAATTTATTTTTTTCATGAGTGTACATTAAAATCTGAACATGATGTTGAACAAAAACTGGCGGTTATTCGGATATTTGAAATCACTTACGCCGGGTGTGGAATAAACATCAGACGTGATGGTGGTTGCCGGATCCTGACCCAGAAAATTGGTAAACGTATATACATTGTCTGCACTGAGGGAAAGCGTAACACCCTGCATTTTCAGCTTATCTAAAGCCGATTTCGGCAGCGCATAAGCCAGGGTGATATTCCGGATCTGGATAAAACTTCCATTCTGCAGGTAACGTGTGGACACTTCCTGCGCGTTGGCCGCATTCTGCGGACTCGGATTGCTGGCGATATCTCCCGGATGTGTCCAGATGCTATATCCCTTAGGAAGAACGATCTGGTTGTAATAGGGTTCATTGCCATCATTCATCACGAAACGGAGATTGTTGCTGTACACTTTGTTTCCATGGATATAGTATGCATTTACACTCAGCGAAAAATTATCGTACGAAAAGGTATTCGTCATACCACCCTGGTAATCCGGCATAGCGCTTCCGACTTCCTGAGGCGTTGCATCGGCATAATTTGAAGTTGGTTTAGTTTCGATCACCGTTCCATTATTGTCTTTAATCACCTGCTGCCATTGCGGTGCGCCGGTTTGCGGATCTACGCCCAGCCACACCGGCATATAAAATTCATACATATTGCCACCGTTTCTGTAAATCTGCGAAATCGACCAGGAACCCGTTTTGATAAAAGGTGCGGGCAGGCCACCCAGAATATTCTTATTGAAGCTGATATTGAAATCGGTAGTCCAGGTGAAACTACGCGACTGAATATTGATTGTATTCAAAGTAAATTCCACGCCATTGTTTTCGATCTGCCCGATATTCTCCCAGCGGGTTTCAAATCCTTCGGAGAGCGGCAGAGATACCTGCAGCAGTAAATTTTTCGTTATGTTATGATACACATCGATGGTCGCGTTGATACGATTGAAGAAACCGATATCAAGTCCTATATTGGTCTGGTATTTACTTTCCCAGGTCAGCCCGGGACTTGCTAACTGCAGGGGAACCGCGGCACTTTGATTGTTGTATTGGGTGCTGAGAGAATACAGACCCAGGTACCGGGATGCACCGATATCCTGTGTGCCGGTAACACCCCAGCCGCCGCGCAATTTCAACAGGGTAATACTTTTGTTCCGGCGGATAAAATCTTCATTGCTTGCAAGCCACGCAGCAGACACCGCGGGAAAAGCTCCCCAGCGTTTATTTGACTGGAAAGCCGAGCTTCCGTCTTCGCGGAAAGAGGCAGTCAGAAAATATTTGTCATCGTACCCGTAGTTAGCCTGCGAGATAAACGAAGCGATGGTGGACTGATCGTTGTAACCGTTCACACTGATATTACTGCTGACCACATTCAGCACTCTTAAACCCAGTGGTAAGCCACGACCCGCACCACCCATGAATTCCGATTTACCCCCTTCCCACGAAAAACCAGCCAGGCCGCTGATGGTACTCTTCCCTGTTCTGAAACTGGCTTTGAACAAATCGTTGGTGATCGCACTATAGTTGAGCACATCGGATTCATTCAGGTAACCGGTACCGTTATAGGTGCCCGCTGCGAGTGGCGAATAATACGTTGAACTTTTGCTGTATCCTGCAGATCCGCGGTTTGTGCTGGAGAAACTCAGCCAGGGATTGATATTGACGTTGAAATTAAGATCGTAGTTCGCATCAAATCCTTTGTAGGGATGATCGGAATTCTGAATTGTATTGATTGGATTCACTTTGTCACGGCTCCACCATTTGAAGGGAGAATTGCCATCTACGTAAATCGCGTTCCCTGCACTGTCATAAGGGTTGTCCCAGGGCATATTCAGGTAGGCGTAATAAATATCCATATAGTCGTAACTCTTACCCGTAACCGCACTCAGGTTGATGTTGTTGGTAATGGAAAAGTTTTTGGTCACCCGGATCGTTGTTCCCCCGCGCAGGTTTATCCTTTGGAAACCGGTATTCATGAAAGTACCCTGTTCATTAAAAAAGGTAAGCCCCAGATAATAGTCAGCCTTTTCGGTCTTTCCACTCAGACTCACATAGTAATTCTGCAGCAGGGCGGTCTTAAACAGTTCATCCGGCCAGCTGTAGTTCTGCGATTCCAGGCTGCGCGGACGTTCCTGATAAAATTTCAGGAGATCAATTTTGTAAGTATTGTTGGCGTTGCCCGGAATATAATCCCGGTAAAATTCTTTCTGATAGTTATAAAGCTGCTGACCATTCATCAGGGTCATGCTTCCGAAATCTGCTTTACGAAATCCCGTGGACAATTTTCCTTCTACGGTCATCTTCGAATACTTTCCGTGACGGGTGGTGACGACGATTACGCCGGCATTAGCCTGTGATCCATACATGGAGGTGGCAGCTGCATCTTTTAATACCGTTACGCTCTCTACGTCGTTCGGATCATAGTTGCCGCCGATAATACCATCCACGACAAATAAAGGATTTTGATTGGCATTGACGGAAGAGATGCCGCGCAGCCGCATTTCCGAGGCAGCGCCGGGAACACCGGAACTGACGACAACCTGCAATCCCGCTACCTTGCCCTGTAACATGTTGCCGATATCGTTGGTCGTTACATCGGTTAATTTTTGTGCGCCCACCACGGTCACTGCACTGGTTAGTTCACCCCGTTTCTTATCGCTGTATCCCACCACGACGACTTCATTCATATTTTTTTCGTCTTTGTTCAGCAGGATGGTCAGGTCGTTTTGAGCAGGACCGACATTTATATCCAGAGAAACGAAACCAACTGCCTGCACCTGCAGGGTTGTTTTGCCTGTGGGAACCTGAATGGAAAAATCGCCCTGATCATTGGCAGCAACGGCATGTCCATTTTTTACGGAAACAGTTGCACCTGAAACTGCCGAACGGTCTGTCTGCAAGAGCACCCTGCCGGTAAGTGTTCTTGTCTGGGCCCAGGAATAAAACGTCAGCAGCAAAAAAGGCAGCAGTAGGCATTTTTTCATGATTATCAATTATTTTGGTTTGGTGGCCGACTCCGTGAAAGCCAGATTCTTTACAATACAAACAAAATCGTAATATCTTAACCGCCAAAGTAAAGATATTGAAAGAAATAATAAGAAATTAAAATATCAAAATCTTTTTTTTCATTATTTTCGACCGAATAAGGATCAGGAAAGAGGCATCAGTACATTTTCCGTGAACAAGCGATTTCGCTAAGAAATGTAAGATGTTCCTGCCCATTCCTGCGCGCCTCCCGGATTACATGATACAAGTCAATAAACACTTTAATGAACAAATCCCCGAAACTCTGGCTAATGTATGCGCTCATCACAACCATATTCTGGGGTGTGTGGGGAGCTTTCATTGAAATTCCGGAGAAGGCCGGTTTTCCTGCCACCCTCGGTTATGTGGTCTGGAGTCTTACCATGATTCCATGCGCGTTGTGGGCCTTAAAAATCATTGGGTGGAAACCCGAAACCGATAGAAAATCTATTTTCCTTGGAATGGCGGTCGGATTGCTTGGTGCGGGCGGCCAGCTGATTTTATTCGAAGCCCTGCGGGAAGGTCCGGCCTACGTGGTATTTCCGCTCATCTCCCTGTTTCCAGTACTCACGATAGTATTGTCCGTCATCTTCCTGAAAGAGAAAACCAACAGGCGGCAGTGGACAGGAATTGTATTCGCGCTGATGGCGGCTGTTTTCCTCGCTAATCCCAAATTCACCGGGGGCGCCCACCAGGGGAGCTGGTTATTACTTGCGGTGATCATCTTTATCATGTGGGGACTACAGGCATATGTAATGAAATTCAGTAATAACACAATGAAGGCGGAGAGCATATTTATGTATATGTGTATAAGTGCAATTCTTCTGGCGCCCATTGCTATCTGGATGACTAATTTTTCGCTGATCATTAACTGGGGATTCAGGGGGCCCTGGCTGGCAGCGGGAATCCAGCTGCTGAATTCCATCGGCGCACTCACCCTGGTCTATGCACTCCGGTATGGAAGGGCCATCGTGGTAGTGCCGCTCACCGGTCTTTCTCCGGTGATTACTGTTATACTATCCTTGATTATCTATGCTGTGATGCCCGGTTTGGTGTTGACCATCGGACTGGTTTTGGCCGCCATAGCCATCTTGCTTTTAAGTGAATAAAAAACAAGGAGATCTTTCATCAATACCGCCCGGACAGTTTTTGTACATCAGGCAATAATTACTTCCACGCCGGCGTCCTGGAGACGTTTCCTGTCATCTTCCGGAATCTTTTTATCTGTGACGACCGTTTTGATCTTATCTATGGTGCAGATAAAAGCCAGGCTTTTTCTTTTAAACTTACTGCTATCCGTAACCAGGATCACTTCTTTAGCGATGCTGATCATGATGCTGTTCAGGTGGGCTTCATCGATGTTTGGGGTGTAGATTCCCTGGGTTGTGTCAAATCCATCCGTACTGAGAAAGAGTTTGTCAACATAAAAGCCGCGTAAATTTTTTTCCGCGAGCGGGCCCACCAGGCTCATGGAATCCTGTCGTAAATACCCCCCGGGAATAATCACATTTACTTTCGGATTGGCAGTGAGGAGGTTTGCGATGTTCAGGGCGTTCGTGATCACGTTCAGCTGACGCACTTCTCCCAAATGTTTAACGATTTCTGCTGTGGTCGATCCACTGTCGATGATGATGGTGTCACCATTTTGAATCAGGGAAGCAGCTTTTTTACCGATCGCCGTTTTTTCGGCTGTATGCATTTTATTTTTCTCCGTGAGGCGCTGGTCGATACCGACATGGTTTTCCGAATGAATGGCGCCTCCCCGTGCACGGATTAACTGGTTCTTTCGTTCCAGGTTTTCCAGGTCGTTGCGGATGGTAACTTCACTTACTTCAAATTCCTTGCTCAGATCCGTAATTAATACTTCGCCGGTCTCCTGAATGCGTTCCAGGATCTTTTTCCGGCGGGAAACAGTAAATCTTTCTTTTCTTTCAGGCATTATGAGGAAACAGTTGACAAAGGTTGACGGGTTTTCATAATTCAGGAAGTCTTTCAAAGATATTATTTCAGCCTATAGATTTCCTTCAACCTAATAATTAAAGATAATAAGATATTGACATAATTAAATAAGTTTTCGAAAGATAAGTAAAAGTATTTGAAAGATATTTATATATCTTTGTTTGATAACGCGTCTTTATGACCTATTTAAACCTTTCTGAAAAATTACTACTGACAAAGGGAGCGCTCCACACCGCAAGAGAAATAGCCGGGCAGCCTGGCTTATGGCGGAAAACAATGGATAAGTTTAACAGGCAGTCAGCTGCCATCGATTCTTTTATTAAACAGGCCCTGCGCGAATCCAACCAGATCATTTTGACAGGTGCGGGAACCAGCGCCTATATCGGCCTATCCCTGCAGGGTGTCTTTTCAAACCGGAAAAAGTGCATCACCAGGGCGGTAGCCACTACCGATATCCTCTCACACCCTCACTATTATTTTCAGGACGGTGTCGTCCCGCTGATCATCTCTTTTGCACGCAGTGGGAAAAGTCCCGAAAGTTGCGCCGCACTCGAACTGGCTGACAAATTTTGTAAAAAATGTTTCCACCTCATTATAACCTGCAATGAAGAAGGTGAGCTGGCCAATTATCAGTCTGCCAATCCAACCTGCGTTTTTGTACTTCCCCCGGAAGCCAATGATAAATCACTGGCCATGACGGGCAGCTATTCCGCGATGCTGCTCACAGGACTGTTAATGGCATTCAACGATGATCCGGCTTTTTGTCAAATACAGGTTGCACTCGCGATCGATGCGGCAGAAAAAATTCTCAGGCAGGACATTCAACAGATTCAGCAGATAGCGGATAAAAATTTCGAAAGAGCCGTATTCCTTGGATCGGGCCCTCTGTTCGGCACAGCAACCGAAGCCGGATTGAAACTGCAGGAACTTACCGACGGACAAATCATTTGCAAGGCCGACACCTATCTCGGATTTCGTCATGGACCAAAAGCAGTAATTGATGAAAAGACGCTTGTCGTTTATTTTTTTAACAATAACCGGTATGTATCCCAATACGAATTGGACCTGCTGCCCTCGATGGAAATCGGCAACAGCGCCCTCTTCCAGTTCGGCATTTCAGAACATCGCATCACTGCCAATAGCCTGCAGGAACAAATTATTTTATCTGATACCGACAGGAATGCGCCAATTGATGAAGAATTCTTACCCTTGTGCAGCATCCTGCCCGCGCAGTTACTGGCATTTTTTAAATGTCTGCAGTTAAATGGCATGCCGGATGCGCCGTCAGTGAGCGGATCCATTTCCAGGGTTGTGGAGGGGGTAAACATTTACAGGGTTGATAGTTGAGGGTTGATGGTTGACGGAAAACTGTAGTCATTCGTGTAAATTTTCTAATTTTCTAATTTTCCAATTTGAAGAAGTTCGATGTTCTGGTAGTAGGTGAACTCAATGTGGATCTCATACTGAACGGAATGGAAAAATTCCCGGAAGTAGGAAAGGAAATAATTGCGCAGAAAATGTTGCTGACCCTGGGCAGCAGTTCCGCCATATTTGCCAGTAATCTCTCCGTACTCGGCAGCCGGGTGGCTTTCTGTGGATGTATAGGACGGGATCTTTTCGGTGACAAAATATTGGATGATCTGACGCAGAAAAACGTGGATTGCAGCTTTATCATCCGCAGCAAAACGGCCGATACCGGTGTCACCGTTGCGTTGAATATTAAGGAAGATCGGGCGATGATCACCTATCCGGGTGCGATGAACGAATTGAAGTCATCCGACATCACCGATGACATTCTGAAGACGGCAAGACACCTCCACCTGAGTTCGGTTTTCCTGCAACCTTCATTAAAGCCGGGCCTGGTTTCCCTTTTCAGCAGAGCCCGTGCACTGGGTCTTACCACTTCACTCGATCCGCAATGGGATCCGGCTGAATTGTGGGATTTACATTTTGAAGAACTGCTCCCCCATGTAAATTTATTTTTACCCAACATCGAAGAACTAAAAAATATAACCGCAAAAAAAACCTTACATGAGGCGACGGCCGTGACGGATCAAAGGGCTGAAATGGTTGTTGTCAAAAGCGGTAACGCCGGCGCTGTACTGCGCATGAAGGGAAAGAATATAAATCAGGCTCCGTTTCTGAATGGAGCGGTCGTTGACGCCATCGGTGCCGGCGATAGTTTCAATGCAGGGTTCATACATTACTACCTGCTCGGCCAACTACCGGAATCCTGCCTTGAATTTGCTGCCCTTTGCGGAGCAATCAATACCACGCAGGCTGGCGGCACAACAGCTTTTTCAGATTACGAAAACGTGAGGCGGGTGGCGCTTTCCACATTTAAATACCTGCTATGAGATTAAAAGAAAAATTGTCCGCCTGCAGCCTGTCCCGCAATGCCCTGCTGGCTGTTAATTTTTATAATTACGAAACTTTGAAAGGGTTATTGCTCGCGGCAAAATCAACCGGCAGTCCCCTGATTTTGCAACTGAGCGAAAGTTCCATAAACTACCTGGGGCTCAAACCGGCCGTTGCTATGGCCAGAGCCATGCTGAAAGAATTTGAAGTAGAAGGCTGGCTGCACCTTGATCACGGGTCCCGGATAGATCTCTTAAAAGCTTGTCTGGATATGGGTTTCGACAGCGTGATGATCGACGCCAGTGAAGCACCGTTTGAAGAAAATGTCCGGATCACCAAAGAGGCTGTTAACCTGGCGTCCTCCTACGGAGCCAACGTGGAAGCCGAGCTGGGATATGTTGCCAAACTAGGTCAGGACCAGGAGACAGAACCCACTCCGGTTAATGATGCAAAGCGATTTGCCGAATCGACCGGTATTGACGCACTGGCTATCGCCATCGGTAATGCGCATGGCTTCTATAAACAAACTCCGAAATTAAACCTGGAAAGACTGAAAGAAATTCGGGCAGTTACCTCCTGTGCCCTGGTATTACATGGGAGCAGCGGCATTCCTGACGATCAGCTGAAAGATGCGATCCGCAGCGGGATCAGTAAGATCAATCTGGCAACAGAAACAAAGAACTGTTTCATGAAAAAGCTGCAATCCCTGCTGGCCGATAGTGACGAGATTGACCTCCGGAAAGTATTTCCGAAAGCCATAGAGGAAGTGCAACAACTGATTACCAGAAAACTCGAAGTAATTAATATATGAAAAAACCACCGGTCATCCCGATCATTCTGATCCTTTTATTTTCCGGGTCTGCAACCGCGCAGGCCCAGGAAATTTTGCTGTTAAAAAATTACCGTCCTGTTTCCATCTACAATATTCCCGAGGCCAAAGTGGCCCGGGCCGCATATCCCGTTACGGATATTCACAGCCATGATTATGCGCAATCCGACGCAGAGATTAAAGAATGGGTAAAGACCATGGATGAAGCCGGTATCCGGCACACGATTATACAGACCTACACCACGGGCAAAAGTTTCGATTCGCTGGTGGAAAAATACCGGCCTTACGGGGACCGCTTTGAATTGTGGTGCGGTTTTGACTATACCGGTTTTGGAAAGGAGAGCTGGTCGAAAGACGCAGTTGCCGAACTGGAACGATGTTACCGGAAGGGAGCCCGTGGCGTGGGTGAATTGGGCGACAAGGGCGAAGGTGAACTCTATTCCAAACCAACGCCGGGGAAAGGAATCCATATAGATGATCCGGCCATCGGTCCTCTCCTGGATAAATGCGGTGAACTGCATATGCCCGTCAGCATCCATATCGGAGAGGACCAGTGGATGTACGATAAACCCGACTCCACAAACGACGGCATGATGAATGCCGCAGTTTGGCATGTGAACATGAATGTTGCAGGAAAACTGAATCATGAACAACTGATGGCCGGACTGGCTAAGGCACTGGAGCAACACCGGCAGACTATTTTTGTAGCCTGTCATTTGGCGAATTGCTGCGCGGATCTTTCCAAACTTGGTTTGTTGCTGGATGGGCATCCCAATCTCTATGCGGACATCGCCGCGCGTTATAGTGAAATTTCACCGGTGCCCCGTTATACACTGGCTTTCATTACAAAATATCAGGATCGCCTGGTCTATGGTACGGATATGGGAATGGATGGCCCGATGTATCGCATGACATTCCGTATTCTCGAAACGGCGGACGAACATTTCTATGCCACCGAACAATTCAATTATCACTGGGCGCTGTACGGAATTAATATTCCAAAAGAGATACTATCGAAATTATACCAGGGCAATGCCGCCAAAATACTAAACCGGAAATGATGAAAATGACCCTGGGAAAATATGTTGGATCGAATACAAGACAGATGTTGTCTCTTATAGCGGTGGTTTTATTGTTGAAAACCGGCTATGCGCAAAATACTTCTATCCGCAATCATCACCTTGAAATACAGGTCAACAATTCGTTGCAAACCATGGTGGTTGCCGACTTTCCCGGAAGCCGGCCGCTTATGAATTCATTTGCGAATTCAGAGAGGCTTGAAACAAAATATTTTACCACGAAAGTTTTTTCGCTGGTAAAAAAAACAAAGTCTTCGCTTAATGATATGGGTGGAAGCGGAACGCAATGGCTTTTTACCGGCACGGACAATTCACATCAGATCGAAAAAATACTCAGTGTGAAATCCTATGACCGGTTCCCCGACGCCGTTTTTATTTCTGTTGCTTATGTGAATCAGGGTAAGAATAGTCTGACCGTTAAAAAATGGGTGAATCATGCATACGATCTTCTTCCCTCCGGCGACAGCATTCCTTTTTGGACTTTTCAGGGAAGTTCTCACAGTGACCGCAGGGATTGGATCAGACCGGTCCGTCCTGGTTTCAGTGAGCAAAATTTCATGGGCATGAACGCATCGGACTACGGCGGTGGCATTCCCGTGATCGACCTTTGGAGAAAAGACGGGGGACTGGCTGTTGGTCTGTCAGAACCCGTAGCCAAACTGGTTTCACTGCCTGTTGACTACGACACCTATGGCAAAACAGCCCAGATGAGCGTGGAATACATGTTCCCCGAAGCAAGAATCCTGGCGGCCGGTGATACGCTTCGGACTTTTGAAACCTTTGTCAGCATTCATCAGAAAGATTGCTTTGCGACGCTGCGAAACTATGGGGCCTATATGCAAACGAAAGGTATTCGGGCGGCTCCTTCGGAACCGGCAGCCTTTGAGCCCATCTGGTGCGCCTGGGGTTACGAAAGAAATTTCACACTGAATGAAATTTACCAGACCCTGCCAAAAGTAAAGGAGATGGGCATCCGGTGGGTGGGTCTCGACGATGGGTTCCAGGAAGCTAATGGCGACTGGCATACCAACACAGAACATTTTCCCGGAGGTGATGCACAAATGAAATCTTTTGTTGACAGTCTGCATGCAATGGGTTTTAAGGTCGTGATCTGGTGGGCACCACTCGCGATGGACATCAGCAGCAGAATGTTCAAAACGCATCCCGGAACAGCGCTAATACAGGAAAACGGCGCTCCGCAGTTCATCACTTACTGGAATGCCTATTATATGTCGCCCACGGATTCGCTGGTAGTTAAAGAAATCAGGAAAACGGTTCGGCTTTTTCTGGGTGAATGGGGATATGATGCGATAAAACTGGACGGGCAGCATATGAATGCCTGTGCGCCGGATTATGGGGAAGGTCACAATATTTCATCACCGGAGCAATCTTTTGAAAAAATGCCCGGATTGTTCCAAATCCTATTTGATGAGGCGCGTTCGATCAAGCCTTCAGCCGTCGTGGAATTTTGCCCCTGTGGTGATTGTATGAATCTGTACCATATGCCTTACACCAATCAGTTTGTTGCCAGTGATCCGCTGAACAGCTGGCAGGTTCGTCTGAAAGGGAAAGTATATAAGGCGCTGATGCCCACAACGGCTTATTTCGGGGATCATGTCGAACTTACGGACGGAAGAACAGATTTTCCTTCCCAGCTGGGCGTAGGCGCAGTTCCCGGAACCAAGTTCATCTGGCCTGCCACGGGAAAGAAATCCGTGGATGAAAACCTCCTCACACCGGAAAAAGAAAAATTATTCAAAAACTATTTCACGATCTACGAAAATAAAAAGCTCAGTAAGGGAATTTATCGCGGTGATCTGTATGACATCGGATATGATTTTCCCGAAACCCACTGTATATCCAAAGGGGATACCTTGTACTACGCTTTTTATAGTCCACATTTTAGTGGAATGGTCGAATTGAAGGGCCTTACCCCGGGGCGCTCCTATACTATCGTGGATTATGTAAATAATCAGCCTTTGGGCACTGTAAAAGGAGACGCACCCCGTCTTCGTGTCGGGTTTTCCCATGCTTTGCTCATTGAAGCCTTCCCTGTTCAATAGTGAAAGGCCCATTCATCCGCTTCGCGGAAGAGGAGAGTAGCTTTATTAAGGAGATTAGCTTCGCTGATCTTTAAACAGGGTGCTTTACCCAAACCCTTTTCTTCCGCTTCGCGGAAGAGGGCTTTTAAATTTGTTTGCTTAGGCGATTAGATTCGCCACGCGCACAAATTAAAAAGCCCTTCTGACTTCGTCAGAAAGGCTTTGTGCGGAAGAGGAGATTCGAACTCCCACGCCAGTTACGGCGCTACCACCTCAAAGTAGTGCGTCTACCAGTTTCGCCACCTCCGCATCCCTTTTAAAGGACTGCAAAAATAGCTTTTCCGCTGAACAATTCCAAAGTGAAAGCCTGCGCCCTGCGGACTCAGGATTTGGGCAGTACGATCCGGAAAATGCTTCCCTTTCCCGGTTCGGATTGTTTTACAAACAGTTCTCCCTTGTGATAGGATTCGATGATGCGCCGCGAAAGCGAAAGGCCAAGCCCCCAGCCTCTTTTTTTTGTAGTAAAACCAGGATCGAAGACGCGGCGTATATTGGCGGTACTGATGCCCCTGCCGTTATCAATGACGTCGATCAATACTTTTCCGTTTTCATCCCGGAGCCGCATGGTGATGCTGCCCTTGCCTTCCATGGCATCCAGCGCATTCTTCAGCAGGTTTTCAATCACCCAGTCAAAAAGTGGCGGAGAGATGGGTGCTTCCAAATATTCCAGGCCGTTTTTCTCGAGGCTGAACTGCACTTTGGAAGTCGTTCTGCGGCGCATGTAGTCCAGCATTTGCTGAATCTGCGGAACCAGGTCGGTCTGTTCCAGCTTGGGTATGCTTCCGATCTTGCCGAAACGGTCTGACACAAGCTTCAGACGGTCCAGATCTTTTTGCAATTCACCCAGGATTTCCGCCGGTGTGCCCTGTTCCTTCAGCATCTCTATCCATCCCTGCAGCGACGAAAGCGGGGTACCCAGCTGATGAGCCGTTTCCCTTGCCATTCCTGCCCAGACCTGATTCTGTGTCGCCCGGTTATGGGAAGTGATTGAATAAATAATGAAAAAAATCAGTATGCCTACCAGCAATAGCTGGATCAGCGGAAAATAGCGAACCTGGTCGAGCAGGGCCGTATGACCGTAGTAGTACCGGTTTGCCGTATAAGGAGAATCGCTCCATTTGATCTCGAGCGGCGCATTCTGCGAGCGGAAAATCTTCAGTTGTTTTCGCAGATATTCAGGGTCACCCGCGATGTGGGCTGAATCGATATTGAAATAACTGGTGATGCTGTCGTTCTCGTTGGTTTCAATGATCGGAATCGAATGCTGTTCATTGCGGATCATGTTGGGCAGTGTAAGATCCGGATTGAGAATGGCCTTGCTGGCAGCCAGCCACTGTTCGATTTTCTGCTGTTCTTCACGACGGATTTTCTCCGCCAGGTATTGCGAATAGTATAGAGTTCCGCAAATGATGGCGATGCCGAGTAAAGCAGGCAGCCAGCGCCAGTTGAAGCGGAAACCGATCATTCCGCTAAAATAGGCAATGGGCGATCATATTTCACTTATCCCTTACGCTTTAAAGCCTTATTTTTGGCGCTCTTTTTTTATCATCAAGCAGAACCGTTTGGCAAAAGTTTCCATCGTTATTCTCAACTTCAACGGGCAGGATTACCTGCAGCAGTTTCTGCCATCTGTTCTGGCTTCCACTTTCCCCGATATGGAGATTGTTGTGGCGGATAATGCGTCCACAGACGGGTCCATTCAGTTCATGAAAACCCATTATCCTGAAATACGGACCATCATTCTCGGAAGGAATTATGGTTATGCCGGAGGATACAATGAGGCCCTGAAACTGATCAGCGCCGAATATTATGTTTTGCTGAACTCTGACGTGGAGGTATGTCCGGGCTGGATCGAGCCGCTGGTAAAGCTTATGGATGGTGACCGGAGTATAGCGGCCTGTCAGCCCAAGATCCTGAGTTACCGGGAAAGGGATCATTTTGAATACGCCGGTGCCTGCGGCGGCTGGCTGGACTACCTGGGATATCCCTTCGCGAGGGGAAGGATTTTTGACATCTGCGAAAAAGACCTTGGTCAATACGATAAAACAGAAAAGATTTTCTGGGCCAGCGGGGCCGCCCTTCTGGTGCGCAGCGATCTGTTTCATGAATCCGGCGGTTTCGACCCTTTCTTCTTCGCCCATATGGAAGAGATCGATATGTGCTGGCGCCTGCAACTGATGGGGTATAAGATTTTTGTCTGCCCCGATTCAGTGGTTTACCATGTGGGAGGGGGAACACTGCCCAAGGGCAATGAGAGAAAAGTCTTTCTTAATTTCCGTAATAACCTGATTATGCTCGCCAAGAATCTTCCCCGCCGGCAGTCTTTCTGGAAGATCCCGCTTCGCTTCGTGCTGGACAATATTTCAGCCTTTAAATCGCTTTTCGCCGGCCAGTTTGTGTATTTTCTGGCGGTGGAAGAAGCGCATCTCGCGTTTCTGAAGTGGGTTTTATTCAGTCAGAAAAGAAGTGTTTTTCCCAAGCGCCGTAAGCCCTGTTTATCAGGATTCTACCCTCATTCTGTTGCCTGGAAGCACTTCGTCGGGGGAGAAAAAAGTTTTGGTGAAATTGTAGAGGGCAAACGCTGATTTTTTAACTGAATGGGTTATTTTTACGCCTAAATTACTGACCCTTATGCACGAAGAAGTAGAACCCTATAAGGACCCCAAGTTGAAGGACATCAAATACAATTGGGTGGATTCTTCGGTATTTCTGTTTTACCTCGAAGTGTTTTGTATCATCGCCCTGCTGCTGGGCGGCTGCTACGGTTTATATGTTCACCGGTACAAGGGAAAGCCTGACGTGGTAGTGCCTGCCAATACGCAGTACACCCCGGAATACAAGTAAAAAATTTTCAGGGGAGGCAGGGATTGCTTATTTTTGCACCCCTCAGTTCTTTCGATAAGACGATCAGCGGAAGTAGCTCATTTGGTAGAGCACGACCTTGCCAAGGTCGGGGTGGCCGGTTCGAGCCCGGTCTTCCGCTCACGATTCCACCCCTGGCGGTGGAATTTTTTTTGGACATACCCTGGTGGCGGAACAGGTAGACGCGCAGGACTTAAAATCCTGTCTGCCGAAAGGCGGGTACGGGTTCGATTCCCGTCTGGGGTACAAACACGGGTCTGTAAAAAGATTGAAACCCGCGACAAACGCGGGTTTTTTGTGGTCTATTTATTTACTGCACCGTGATATTCCGCCTTGATTGCTTCGATCAGTTTCTTCAATTCGTCTGAAAGATTACCGGGAAAATTTTTCAATTTTCTCAACCCCAGGGAAATGAGGATAACGCCAATTCCTGCTGCTATAAAAGCTGCACCAGTCCAAATCACAATCGTGAGTCCTGCAAAGGCGGGATTCCAGATCAGGATAAAAGCAAGGATATGTCCGAGTACACTCATGAAAGCGACGTTGCCCCAGTTATTTAGTCCCATATTCTTCATGTCTATCGAAACGCCCAGTCCATTGATGGAATAAAAAGAACAAAGAAACCGTCAAAATATGACAACAGATCTACCGAAATGCCAGGTCTTGACATAAGTATAAGTCCAAACAGGGTATTAAAAATACCACCCGCGAGATGCCATCCCCAGCTGCCGAGTTCTTTCCGGTTAGCGAGGGAAAAAGAGATCTGGAGGATTCCCGAAATGAAAAAGCTAAGAATAAAAAGAAACGACAGGGTAAGATAAGAAGTTAGCGGAGTGGAAAATACATAAATTCCTAAGAGGATCTATACGATTCCGATGATGAGTGGAATGTACCAATGCTTGATGGAGTTAGCAACGGTCCTTAAGTTTGTTGCTTTCATTTTGTGATTTTTCAGATCAAAAACTGATTGGTTTACGGTAGACGATTGACGGTGGACGGTGGACGGATGGGAGGGATGTGGTATTGCTAAGGTAGGGTTTTTTTTCTCCGTTGTTTTTGCGAAAGTTGAGATCAGGGGGTGGCAAAGTTTGGTCTCCCTCAGTAGGTTTTGGACGTTTTATTGTTAGTTAAGAGCTATTTCCATGGACTGGGACAGTAAATCAGCCCTTTCACTGCATAATCGCCGCGAATGATTAATGAGACCTCAAATGTTTTTGGTGGCACTGCGCTTGTCCCAAGTTTTGAAATCGTTACGTCATAAGAAAACCCGAACTGCATGCTATTGTATACCAGTCCCACATAGGGTACGATGGCGTTGTTGGACCAATACCAAAGACCGCCATTGACGATCAGGCTTGGTTCACCTTCTTCCGAAAGAGAATATCCGAGTGCACCACCAATTGAAAAATAGTTAGCATAGGCTTGATTTTGATAAACTCCGTTTGCATTTAATATCAGTTTCTCAGTCAAATAATTATCATAGTTGGCATGAACGACATAACGGGGAGCTAAGTATTGATTTGGATCTTCCAGAAAAGTTTGTTTTGGTTTATTGAGATGATATCCGGCAACACCGAAATCAAAGTTCGTATACTGAGAGACATAGGAATAGAGCAGACCTGCATTTACTGACAGATAGGGCGTCATATTTGAAAGTGCGGACTCGCCTGTGGGAAGATTGGTATCAAATACGCGCCCATTAAACTGGTGATCAAAATTAAGTCTGCTGTAATCCACGTTTTTGGAAGTATAGGTCAATCCAACGCCAATGCCCAGACGATGATCACCTTCGGCTTCTGCGATTTTTATATTATAAGAAAGATTAAGGGATGCAAAATTGCTTTTTAGTATGCTGGCCATGGCATCGTCGTGCATGAGCATCACGCCGAACCCAAATATAGAGGTTTCCGGTATTTTATTTTTTAGAATTTTCGTATCGTAAGAAACGGTGGTGGTAATATAGGGAAGCGCGGGACCGGCCCATTGGTCCCTGAAATTCGAAATCACGCGCCATTTACCATTGATCATTCCCGTTAATGCGGGATTGATATTTAACGGCGAGGCAAAGAATTGAGAAAAACTTGGGTCTTGCCCGAAAACACCATTTCCCATAAGTCCCATCAGCGCAATCAATGTCAAGTGTTTTAGTAAACGCATAAAAAAGGATTTATCGTAATAAAATTGAATTACCATATTTTCGAATCACGCTATCATCGTCTCCAACACCCTCTACCATCCAGGTGTATACATCACTTACTTGTGGATGACCATTGTAAATGCCATTCCATCCCGCGTGGAGCACATTTGTTTCATACATTAACTGTCCCCATCTGTCGTATATCCTGAAGTAGTTGATTTTCTTGATATGTATTGTGACCGGATAAAGAATATCATTCACGCCGTCATTATTTGGTGTCCATGCCTTCGGTACGAGGAGATCAGGAGCGAGACCGGTATCCAAAGGATTTTTAATGTTAACCAGTAAAGTATCTATCGTTATGCAACCTGACGGCGAGATGAATCTGATATAGTACTGGTTGGAGAATCCATAATTAAATATTGGATCTTTAATGTTAGTGAAGTCGAGTCCTGTTCCCGGTGTCCAGTCATAGGAGTAGTTGGCGCCCAGATCTCTTGCCGACAACTGCATCGGTACATTGGCAAAAGCTGAAACTGTCGGATACCTTATTCCTTCGGTGCCGGCTATTACATTCACTATTGCAGATGTCTGGTTGGTATTAACACAAGTGGTGTTTGAAACAGAAAGGATAGTATAGGTTGTTGTAGCCACAGGTGTAACCGTTGTTGAATATGATGGTGCACCGATACCGTTTACAGTATATGTATTTGTTCCATCTGTATAAGTAAGGTTCCAGGGTCCGGTGCCTGTAAAATTGATATCAAGTTGTGCGGTGGAGTTGGGACAAATGGTCTGGTCACCACCGAATGATGCTGCCGGGGCCTGGTTGAAAGCAACTTCCACCGGCATGATCGAGAAACAACCTCCCTGTGCTTGAGCTTTTATATAATAGGTTCCAGCATCGGAGACAGTTGCCGGGTTATTGAGTGGGAAGTTTCCAAAACGGTCCCGCCAGTATGAATACGTAAGTCCCTGATCGCTGCCTTCTGTAATTGAAGGTGCGGTAAGATCAACCGGGGAACCTTCACATGCGGGAGCCGGACTTGTCACAACGAGTGAGGGGCTGGCGGTGATGGTCACCCTTACCGGCAGAATTTGTGAACACCCGCCGGCACTAGTTGCCTTGATATAATATGTTCCGGCAACTGATATTGCATTGGGGTTCGCCAGTGAATTTTGCGCAGCCACATCTTTCCAATAACTAAGAGTAAGTCCCGTACTTGAACCTGCTGTGATAGCCCCATTCGTCAGATCGACCGTAGATCCAAGGCAGGTTGTCGGCGGATTAGTAATTACGAAAGCGGGCGGGTTAATTTGAGAGACGATCACGGGCTTGATCACGAAGCATCCACCGCTGTTTGTTGCCTTTATGAAATAAGTTCCGCTGGCTACAATTGCAGTAGGATTTGCAACAGCTACGTTTGCGCCCGCATCCAACCAATAAGTATATCTTAATCCCTGACTGCTACCTATTGTAATAGCGGGAGATGTTAAGTCGATGGTATTGGATGAACATACCGGGATTGGGTTATTGACTACCAGGTTAGGTGTGGTGGACAGGTTGAGCGTAGTAGTTATTATACTGTCGCAACCTGCTGCATTTTTCAGAACAGAAGTGTAAGTACCACTGCTGGTGACAATCACACCATCGGGAAGTGTATATGAAGACTGACAGATTGAGATGTTTTGTATACTGGTAACGTTCGCATTTACTGCCAGGTTAAGAGTTGCCACTGAATCACAACCACCGGCAGAGATCAAATTAGCGGTGTATGTTCCCGCGGCAGTAATGGTCTGACCATTCCAGGTGTATGGCAATTGATTAGTACAGATAGTCGTATTTGTGGTACTTGTTAGAACGGCATTGACTTTCAAAATCAAAGTGGCAATCGAATCACAACCAGCCGCAGAGGTTAGATTCGCGGTATAAGTTCCGGC